>Ga0070697_100000204_pt1 | contig 48652 bp, 45 predicted proteins | sample KBSK1501metaG_FD_65475 | JGI IMG/M metagenome (GOLD analysis project Ga0070697, IMG submission 65475) | Corn, switchgrass and miscanthus rhizosphere microbial communities from Kellogg Biological Station, Michigan, USA - KBS K1-50-1 metaG | ecosystem: Host-associated > Plants > Roots >... | reverse complement strand
AGCGTGCCGAGCAAGCCCAGTTCCTCACCGATCACGGCAAAGATAAAATCAGAATGGGCAAACGGCAGAAACATCATCTTCTGTTTTCCCTGAGCGAACCCCAGTCCATTCGTCCCGCCGGATCCGACCGCGATCAGTGATTGAACCACCTGAAAGCCGCTCTTTTGAGGATCGGCCCAGGGATCCCAAAATGAAACTAAGCGGGCCATTCGCCACGGGACGAAAATCAACAATCCCGCCGCGATCACAAACGCCGGCGCCGCAGCCATTGCCAGATGCGACAGTCGCGCCCCGGCGGTATAGATAACTATGACAAAGGTGACTGCCAGCATCATTGAGGTACCCAAGTCAGGTTCTACGACGATGAGTCCCGCAAGCACTGCGGTCACCACTCCGCAGGGAATGAACGTCCTCCAAAACTCGCGTTCTTCGCCCAGGCGTTTCTCGAGGAAGTACGCAAGAAAGATCGCCAGCGCCAGTTTTGAAATCTCCGAGGGTTGAACGGAAAAGCCCTGAAACTTGATCCAACGCCGCGCGCCGTTTATGGCTGGGAAGGCGAAGACCGCGAGCAACATGAAAACGGTTAAGGTGAGTAGTCCGTAAACTACCCGACGATCCCGTAAGCGGTGATAATCAACCTGCATCGCGATGAGCATTGCCACCAACCCAATCAACGTCCAGATCGCCTGCTTAATTACGTAATAGAAACTGCCGTGATGTTCGCTTTGCGCTAATACAGCCGAGGCGCTATAAACCATGACCACGCCAAACAGCGCCAACCCGATGGTTGCCGCAAAAAGCCACGTGTCTGGGTATAACTTTTTCGCCATAACTAAGCCGACAGTCCAAAGTCCAAAGTCCAAAGTCCAAAGTCCGGTTCTCCAGCGATGAATTTCATGTCCATACTCAATCTCACAAAGACGGACTTTGGACTTTGGACCTTAGACTTTGGACTTCTTCTTTAAAGACGCTTCCGCGATGCTCAAAACTCGTAAACATATCGAAGCTCGCACAGGCCGGGGCCAGCAAGACGATGTCGCCCGGTTGCGCCGCCTGAAACGAAAGTGTGACCGCCTCCGCCATATCTGTGGCCCGCTCGCTCGGAGCTAAATCTCCCAGCTCGCGCTCAATGGTTTCCGCATCCTCGCCTACCAGAATTAGCTTCCGAACTCGCTCGCGCACCAGCGACGCCAACGGAGCGTAAGGAGCTTTCTTTCCACGTCCCCCCAGAATCAAAACTATTTTTCCCGACTCGTCAGCAAATGCTTCAAGCGCTTTGACGGTCGCGTCGACGCTGGTGGCTTTCGAATCGTTGTAGAACTTTATCCCCTCAACTTCTGCAACAAACTCCAGCCGATGCTCGACGGGCTCAAAATTCCTAATTGTCTTGCGCATCGAACCGGGAGCGGCGCCGCATGCAAGCCCGGCAGCAACAGCCGCCAGCACATTCTCAACATTGTGCAGACCGCGAAGTTTCATCTCATCCGACATTAACAAGACGCGCTCACCATCTGGCGTGTGGGAAATAATCTCGCGGCCTCGCAGGAAAAGCCCTTCTTCCAATTCTCGCTTGACGCTGAAGCGGGTAACATGCGCGCGCAAGCCCTTCGCCCAGCTGGAGACGATTTCATCGTCAGCGTTAAGAATAGCGACATCGCCCGGCCGCTGATTCATGAAAATGCGATGCTTAGCCGCCGCGTAGTCAGTAAAAGATTCGTAACGATCCATGTGATTTGGCGTAACGTTCAACGCTACCGCAACTGTCGGATGAAATTCCTTGATTGTCTCTAGCTGAAAACTCGACATCTCAACTACTGTCCAACCGTCATCGCGCGAACTTTCAACCAACGAAATGAGCGGCGTCCCGATGTTTCCGCCGATTAAGGTTTGCAAGCCCGCGTCCTTAAGTAACTCGGCAATCAACGATGTAGTCGTTGTCTTGCCATTTGAGCCAGTGATTGCAACTATCCGCCCCTTCAAATACCGCGAAGCCAATTCCACTTCGCCAATCACTTCAGCCCCGGCGCGTTCCGCGTAACGAAGCGGAATCGCTTTGGTTGGAACTCCCGGACTGATCACAACCAGGTCGAGCTGATCGAGTAGCCAACCGGGCAAATCGCCACCCAGACAACCGACGCCCTGGTTCTTGAGCGCCAGCGCCTCAGCGTTCCATTTCTCAACTGGCTGCGCGTCGTTAAGGGCTACTGTCGCGCCCCTTGCTATCAAAAATCTCGCGCACGCAATGCCGCTGCGCCCTGCTCCCATCACCAGTATCTTCTTGCCCGCGACGTTCATGCTGGGCAGTGGCCAGTGACCAGTGGCCAGTGGCCGGTAAGATTTGGGCTAATTCTTTGAACATTCATAAAAGCGTGCTCACAAATCACGGCCCACCGTCCCTGCCCTCTGATTCCTCTTGCTGGCCACTGACCACTGGCCACTACCTCAGTTTCAACGTCGACAGACTCAACAAGGCAAACAGGATCGCCAGTATCAGGAACCGGAAAACTATCTTCGACTCTTTCCAGTCCTGCATTTCAAAGTGGTGGTGCAATGGCGTCATCTTAAACAGCCGCCGTCCGGTGCCGGTCGTGCGCTTTGTCATTTTGAAAACGCCCACTTGTAGCGTCACTGACAACGCTTCGATCACAAACACGCCGCCCACCATCAGCAACATGAATTCCTGTTTAGTCAGCACGGCCACCGTGCCCAGGGCGCCGCCTATAGCCAGACTGCCAACGTCGCCCATAAAAACTTCCGCCGGTGGCGCGTTGTACCAAAGGAACCCCAGACTCGCCCCCGCCATGGCGCCGCAAAACACAGTTAACTCGGCCGCTTCAGGCCGGTGTGTCAATTCCAAATATCTTGCCCAACGCGCGTCGCTGCTTAGATAAGTCAGGGCTGTCAAAGCGGTCATCGCAATGAAGGTCACGCTTATCGCCAGGCCGTCCAACCCGTCTGTCAAATTCACCCCGTTTGAGAATCCCAGTAGGACAATGATGATAAAGAACAGATAAAGAAACGGTCCGATGAAACTGATTCCGGTGGGGTTCGCGGTGGCTTTGATAAAGGGAATGCTGACGTTCCACGAATAGTCGCTGGCGAAATACTTGGTCAAGATAAACAGCACTGTCCAAACGCCGATTGCGATTACCAGCTGACCCAACAACTTTTGCTTGCCGGTAAGCCCGAGACTTTTCTGCCTCGCCATCTTGTAGTAATCGTCGGCAAATCCGATTGCGCCGAATAGCAAGGTGGCGATTACGACCGTCCAAACGTAAACACTTGACGGCTTGGCCCAAAGCAAAGTTGAAATCACCACAGAGCCAATTATCAGCACCCCGCCCATCGTTGGTGTGCCGTGCTTGACCTTGTGACCCTGTGGTCCTTCCTCTCGAATCTGCTGTCCTACGTTCCAGGACTTCAGGGCGCGAATCAACCTGCCGCCAAACACCAACGAAAGCAGTAACGCTGTGATCGAGGCGTACGCCGTACGGAAGGTAACGTACTGGAAAACGTTGAGCGCCTTGATTAGAAACCAATCTTTCTCCTTAAAGTGGTTATAGAGCAGCTCGTATAGGACGTAGTAAATCATTCGCTGTTGTCGTCTTGAGTCACTAAGGAAAACTTAGAACCATTTCAGCCTACTCGTCTGCCCCAGCCAGCGCAAAGCGTTCGCGGATTGCGGCAACTATCCTGTCCGTAGCAACCCCCCGCGAGCCCTTTACTAAAACGAGATCGCCTTCCTTGACTTCGGCAACCAGCGCGCGAGCCGCGTCGTCCGAAGTTTCGAAGAAGCGTGCCTCAGTTATTCCCTCTTCCCGAGCGCCGGCGACTATTGCGGACGCCAGACCGCGGACGCCCCACACAACGTTCACGCCCGCTCGGCCAATTTCCTGCCCAGCTTCGCGATGAAGTGCCGCCTCGTCAGGCCCCAGCTCCAACATTTCGCCGGCAATGACGATTCGCCGCTGGGCGTTTACGCCAGCCTCGGTAATGGTTCGCACCATGTTTATCAGTGAACGCGGATTCGAGTTGTACGAATCATCTACCACTGTAAAGCCTGCTGCAAAATCAAGCACCTCGCCACGCATTCGAGGCGGTTTGGCTGCCTTCAAAGCTGCGGCAATCTGCCCGGGCTGGAGTTCAAAACACGTTGCCACTGCCGCTGCCGCGAGCGCATTCATCAGGTTGTGACGCCCGCTCATCGGCAGTGTCGCTGGCGTTTCGCCCAACGGAGTTTGCAGACGAAACCTGATCGAGCCCAGGTGGCTGGTATCGATCTCACTGGCCGTAACCTCAGCGGGATTGTCGATTCCGAAGGTAACCGTGCGCCCCTTATGCTTCTCGCGCATTCGTATCACCCACTCGTCATCCGCGTTGAGAACAGCGATACCACCGGGCTTCAGTCCCTCGATCAATTCGGCTTTCGCCGCCGCGATGTTTTCTATGCTTCCCAGGTACTCCAGGTGCACCGGAGCGATCATCAATTCCACGGCGATATCCGGCGGCGTGATTTTGCAGAGCCGCGCGATCTCGTGCGTGGGCGACGACATTCCCATCTCGAGCACCGCTACCTCAAATTGCTCTGGCGATCTGCCCTCGCTCACGAGGCGCAGGACCGACAGCGGCAGGCCAAGGCCGTTGTTGTAGTTGCGCTCACTCTTCAACACGCGCCGACCATTCGCGCTTAGCAGATGCGCGGTCAATTCCTTGGCAGTAGTTTTCCCGGCGCTGCCGGTAATGGCAATTACGGGTTTGCCCCAAGCTTCATAGACACGATGCGCGAGCGTCTGTAACGCCGCAATAGCATCGTCCACGAGTAGTAGACGGCCTTTCAACGTCTGGAGACTTTGATCGACGGCGACGCGGTCAGTACGAGCCACCGCGGCAATTGCACCTCTTTCAAACGCGCTCTCAATGAATTGATGCCCGTCGTGAAAAGCTCCGTTGAACCCGGCGCGAACGTAGTCCTCCTGTGATAGAGCAAAGAAGAGCTCGCCTGGCTTAACCGATCTGGAGTCGATGGAAAAATCTGTAATTTGATTGTCAAAGAACTCTGCGCCTGCGTCAGCAACGCCGGCGCTCATCAGGAGAGATGCTTCGCGAACATTCACGTGATTCCGACCTCTAGGTCCTCAGTTTGCTTACCGCCTTCAAAATCGCTCGCAGCGTAGTCGTGAAGGTGAATTAACGAAGCTGCGGCTTCCGGAAATAACTCCTCGGCGACATTGATGTTGGCATGAGCCTTGAGCATCACGCGACTTTCGCGCAAACGCTTTCTACACGCCGTCACTCGATCCTTTAGTCCACTACCTGTTATCTCGTTACTAAGCATTCGATGGGGGATCATTTGCCTGGCTCCGTTGATGGTGGTGTTGTAATTAAGTAACTCCAACTGTTCGTTGGCGTTGTTTCAGTTAAGTCTCCCAAAATCTACGTAAACGATTTGTCCCGGCCGCAACTCAGATCCGGCTTGTGGGTTTTGCTCAACTACGCGGCCGCCCTCGCCTCGCGCTTCAACCTGCATCCCCAGCCTGGCACAGGCGCGCGCAACATCACGCACGCTCCGGCCGCGCAGGTCCGGCATCAGGATGGCGTTATCCATGGCAACTGCATAAACAATCTCGCCGCCTCTATTGTCACGCGCGGCTACCCTTGGCATGGTTGCTTCCCGCGTCTGTTCCTGTTGCATCTCGATCTCGCGACGTTTTTCTTCCCGTCGTAGCTGTGAAATTTGTGCCGGTGTCTCGACCGCTTGCGCCACCAGTTGGGGCTCATTGAAATCGGTGTCTGGTATCACTCCCATCTCGGGCAGAATTCCTTCGGCAATCCGCCGAAACACCGGCGCAGCTACGTCGCCGCCGTGGTAGGCGCCGCCTGGCTCATCGATAACCACAATGATTACCACCGCCGGATTGTTGACAGGCGCGAAGCCGACAAAGGATGCAACAAACTTTGTCGCCGAATAGGTTCTCGTCCTTGGGTCAATCTTCTGGGCCGTGCCGGTTTTGCCCGCTGCTGTGTAACCATCCAACTGCGCCTTCTTGGCAGTACCATTTAAGGTGACGCCCTCGAGCATTCCTCTCAGCGCCGCGGCGGTCTCCTTCTTGATGACGCGATGCTGTTCGGGATTTGGGCGGTAGGTTGTAACTCCATTCCCATTTCGAATCTCGCGAATAAGATGCGGAGCTATACGCACGCCATCATTTGCCAACGCTCCGAAAGCTGCCACCATCTGCAACGGCGTCACGCCGACTTCCTGGCCAATGGCTACTGAACCAATTGACGACGGCTGCCAACGATGGAGTGGCCGAACCAGACCGACGGTCTCACCGGGCAATTCGACGCCGGTACGCGCACCAAAACCAAAGCGGGTGATGAAGTCGAACATGGTTGGGTCGCCTACGCGCAGGCCAAGTTTGATCGCTGCGACGTTGCTCGATTTGGCAAGTGCTTCGGCGAGAGTAAGGTTGCCAAAGGGCTTATGATCGTGAATCAAACGCTTGGCCACGGTGATTGAGCCCATTTGGCAGTCGATGTGATCGTCGGGTTTCGCCAGTCCTTTTTCAATAGCCGCTGAGAACGCGACAATCTTGAAGGTCGACCCCGGTTCGTAAATATTCTGCAGTGCCCAGTTAGAGCGCGCAGCCGGCGGGGCCGCGCCGACGTCATTGGGATCAAACGTGGGTGCGTTGGCGAGTGCCAAGATGTCGCCGGTATGCGGGTCAAGCACAATGGCTGTTCCCGCTTTCGCGCCAGTGTTTGTAATCGCCGCCGTCAAGGCCAATTCAGCCTGATACTGAATCGACTGATCGATTGTCAGAATGACGGTTTGCCCGGGCCGACCCAAGATCTCGGTGCTCTCGTAAGCCCTGCCAAGCGAATCTTTTTCGATGAATATCTTTCCCGGTTCGCCGATGATCTTTTCGTTGTAAACCTGTTCGATTCCAGCCAAGCCGTTACCGTCAAGCCCCACAAAGCCCAGCACGTTGGCTGCCAAAGATCCGTTTGGATAAAAGCGCTTCGGCTCTTTCCGGGTATGAACTCCGGCGAGCTCCATTTTTTCCAGCAACTCAGCCTTTTCGGGATCGATGCGCCGAGCGATCCATAAGAAACGCCGGCCACTATTCTTCGCTTCGTTAATCTGATCGACCACCGACTTCTGATTCAGACCCAGGACCGACGAAAGTGACTGTGCCGTGGACTCGATTGAGGCGGTGACTTGCGCGTCAGTATCTTCCTTGTGTTCCTTGAATTCATCCGGCGCGATTGAGACCGAAGTGGTATCAATGGTGCGGGCCAGCTCCCGCTCTTCTCGATCGAGCACGGGCCCGCGAGCCGGGCTGGTCTCAATAGCGTCCTGCTGTTGTTGACGGGCCCGCGCGACCAGCTTGTCGTGTTGGGTCACTTGCAAATGGACCAGCCGAGCGCTGATTCCCAACATCCACAAAGCGACAAAAGCCGCAACGAAAAGCGTGCGGCGAATCGAAACGTCTGGTTGTGACTTCGTCTGACGGGAAAGACGCGCCATCAAGGATGTATCCCTTCTCTGAGATCTCAAATCTCAATTTCAGATCTCAAACTTGGAATCTGAGACTGCTAATGCCAGCGCGCCCTGGTTAACGCTGCAACGAGGCGGAAGGAGTAAGCAGAGCCGGTGCGAGTGGCAATTGGCTCCGGCTGCCGGCCTTCTGGGTTTCGACCTGACTGGCCAAAAGCGGTTTGAGGCCGAGTTCCCTCGCCTGTACGGCCAGCCGCGCTGGAGCGAAGGCCTGTTCCTTCTTCAACATCAAGTGTTGTTTTTCTTCTAGCAGCCGCGCGCGCTCACGACGAAGCCCTTCGCTTTTGTAGCCATAATTAACGGCCGCGAAATGCTGTTGCGCCGCGAACACGAAGCCGCTGGCCAGAACCAGGCCACAGATCAGCAATAGCGCTAGACGGGAGAGGGCGCGCAGGTCGCGATCACGGTGAATCTGGGAATTAAGATGCGTCGAAGGAACTCTTCTCATGGGGAACTCCGGGCCTAGTAGGTTCTCAATCCAAGATCTGAAATCTCATATTTAAAGCTTGCGACAGGCGCGCAGTTTTGCGCTGCGCGCTCGGGGATTCACATCGATTTCAATCTCATCGGCAACCACGGGACGCTTGGTCAATATTTCGACGACGTGGCGGGCGCCACAAGTACAAAGTTCGGGCCGCCCACGGAAGGCGCATTGACAGTAGCCAGCCAATCGCCGCAGCTCCTGCTTCATTATCCGGTCTTCGAGAGAATGAAAGCTGATAACGACGAAGCGTCCGTCGGGTTGTAAAAGATCTACTGCTGTAGTGACGAATTGACCCAGGTCTTCAAGCTCTCGATTGACTGCAATGCGTAAAGCCTGGAAAGTTCGTGTTGCCGGATGGATGTGCCAGTTTTTTCTTTTGCCGGCAGCTCGAGCCACTAGATCGGCCAGTTCTTTTGTGGTCTTGATCGGTTTCCCTTGTTCGCGACTTTCAACGATCCATTTGGCGATGCGGCGTGAGTTTCGCTCTTCGCCATACTCAAAGATGATTGCTGCTAATTCTTCCTCCGGCACTCGCAGCAGAAGATCCGCCGCGCTCTCTTCGTCGCCATCGGGATTCATGCGCATGTCTAGGGGCGCATCGAAGCGAAAACTGAAGCCTCTCGTTGGCGAATCAAACTGAAGTGACGAAACTCCAAGATCAGCCATGATGCCAGTGGGTTGGTCTTCTTCGAGTTCTCTTAATATCCTCTCCAGCTCACGAAAGTCTGTATGAACGGCCCGAAAACGTTCACCAAAATGCGCCAGACGCTCCCGCGCAGAGCCGAGCGCAGCCGCGTCGCGATCAATGCCAATGACTCGCGTTTCCGGCGAGGCTTCAAGCATTGCCTGGCTATGTCCGCCAAGGCCCACCGTACAATCGATAAAAAGACCTCCTCGCTCAGGTGCAAGGAACTGCATCGTTTCTCGTAGCAGCACGGGGCGATGGGGCGCGCTTCTGCCCCCCAAAAGCGCAGCCATCACCACCGCCCCGTGATCTTGTTCAAAGAACTGTCAAGCGGTGAAAAGTGAAGAGTGAAAAGTGAAAAGTGGGACGCCCGTTTTGTCTTATTGCTCTTCACTCTTCACTTGTCACTTTTCACTGTCCTTAGATTCCCAGCTTCGAAATCGCTGCCTCGTCGTCTTCCGTGTAAGGCTCTGAAAGCTTGCTGGCCCTGAAGACGTCGATCTCCCAAACTTCCAGGTAAGTCAGATATCCCAGGACGACTACATCTCCCATGACCCCCGCGCTTTTGCGAAGCAAGGGATGTATCAGTATGCGTCCCTGACCGTCGATCGTTGACTGCTGGCCAAAATAGTTCGTTCTGTCAAGGAACTTGCGGCGCGCCGGATCCATGCTCGGCAAGAGTGAAAGACGTTGCTCTATCGATTCCCACTCCGGAAGCGGGTAGATGCGGACGTTGTCACCACTAAGACTTGTTATGTAGAATTCACCGCCATGCTTTTCCTCGATAAGGCGGCGAAATGGCGTCGGCACCTTTAGCCGGCCCTTCGCATCTATCCGGGCGGTGTAATTTCCTCGCAGCATAATGTCGACATGTCGACCGGTTGAAAATTAGCGGGTGGCCTTCTCCTGGAAAAGTTACTAAATGATCGTTAGCTACGAGGTTGGACCCACTTCCGACCACTTTCGACCACCCAGAACCGGATACTACGCTCCCTCAAATTGGCTGTCAATAGAAAACTCTGTATTTTTCTGGGGGTTTTCAAGGGTTGATTGTGCTGGCGCAATGTTAATGTTCGCCTGTTGTCCGCCCACGTTCTCCTTGGAATCGCCCGGGATCACCAACGGAGCTCGCCTCGGAAAGCTTCTCCGATAGGCAGTCCGAACCTCGTGTTGTATATTGACCCGCCATGTCTCATGCTCGACGCTTTCGCTTTCTAAGAACTAATGAATCCTGATCACGTGGGATTTGCAGGCCTTCTCCTGTTTGGTTTGCTCGCTGCAGGCGCGAATCTGCTGGGCGGATTTGTGCTAATCAGATCCGGCGCACACCGTTTTGGAGAGCGCTTCCTCAAATACCTGGTCGCGCTTGGCGCGGGATTCATGTTGGCTGCAATATTTATCGAGATCGTGCCCGAAAGCTTCAGCATTTGGACTGAAGGGGTGGAGGGTAAGGATGCGGCGCAGGCCGTGGTTGGCGCGATGACGCTGCTATTGGGCGGTTACCTACTCATTCAACTCTTCGAACACACCCTTGCACCCCACTTTCATTTTGGCGCTGAAACGCATCCTGAGTCTTTCATGAAGCCTTCGGCGGCTTACACCGCAGTCGGTGGCTTGTGGATTCACACATTTTTCGACGGCGTTTCAATTGCCGCAGCTTTTCTGGTTAACTTCCGAGTCGGACTACTCGTGTTCGTTGCCATACTGCTGCATAAGATGCCTGAAGGATTCACGGTCGCTTCGATAATCCTTGCTTCGGGGCGCTCAACACGCAAGGCACTCTGGGCGACGGCCGCAATCGGAGCAGCAACTCTCGCTGGAGTTATCGCGGTAGCGTTATTGAATACGCGAATCAAAAGTGCTGTTGGTTATGCCCTTCCCTTCTCTGCCGGAGTTACCCTCTATGTCGCCGCAAGCGATCTTATTCCCGAGGTGAATCACAAAGAAGAAAGAAACCCCATGGTCTCGATTGTCGTTTTTGTAGGGGTTGCACTTTTCTACCTGCTGCATAGATTGTTTGAGGGATAGAAGATCACGGCTGATACCAGGTTTGAGTTGACGAAAAAACTTGCCATGAGTGATTCGAGTGCACGCCGCGGTCCGATAACGAGCGTCTTACGCATCCTGTTGTATTTCACGTTCGGGTGCGTTGTTCTCCTTTCGGCAACCCACCTTTCGTTTGCGCAGACGGGCCAATCACCTATTCCACTTCCTTCGCCGTTCACGCCGATCGTTGATAACGCCAACGTGATCGACGCTGAAACCGAGAAAAAGCTTGGATCGATTTACTTGAATCTCAAGCAGCGCGCGGACATTGAGTTCGCGGTCGCAACGGTTGATACGACGGGCGGTCAGGACATTTTTGAATACTCGTTGGCCGTCTATCGAGGCTGGGGTATCGGATCAAAAACGAACGATGGCTTTCTGTTGCTGATAGCGGTCAAGGATCGAAAGTACTACACGCAGGTTGGCTACCATCTCGAGGGCGATCTCAACGATGGCCTGGTCGGGGAAATTCAGCGGCAGTATCTGGTGCCGGAATTCAAGCGGGGAAATTACAGTAAGGGCGTTTACGATACGGTGCAGGCCTATGTCGCAACGCTGGCACAGAAGCGCGGTTTCACAGTTGAAGGAATTGATCAGAGCTACGCACATCGCGAATCTTCGCAGGGCCGGCCGGCTGTCTCTGGGGGAATATCCAGTCCCTGCTGCACGTTGCTGATAATTCTTGGCGTCATCATTTTTTTGCTTGCGGTGTCCAGAGGCGGCGCCGGTCGTGGCGGGGGTCGTGGCGGTGGCGGTGGCTGGTGGACTGCCTTCCTGCTGAGTTCACTCCTGAACAGCGGCGGTCGAAGTAGCGGGTGGGGCGGCTCCAGCAGCGGTTGGAGCGGCGGCGGCTTTGGCGGCGGTGGTGGTGGATTCGGCGGTGGGTTTGGCGGGGGAAGTGCTGGGGGCGGTGGCGCCGGAGGCGGCTGGTAATAGCAGGACGGGCATTCTTGCCTGTCTTATTTAGAGGTCAGGTTTTCTGTTAGTATCGGAACACACCAACACGATGGCTAAGACAGTTGTCCACGACGCACTAAACGGTCTCCTGCGCGACCTGCAAGCCACGCATGGCGATAATCTCGTCTCGGTTGTGCTCTACGGCTCGGCGGCAGCGGGCGATCATGTTGAACTACGCTCCGATTACAATCTACTGATAACTTTGCGGCGCATCACCCCCGAAGATCTGCGCCTGGCGCAGGCGCCCACGCGCGAGTGGCAACGGCTGGGACATCCCTTGCCGGTGTATTTCACCGCGGAGGAACTATCCGATGCGGCAGACGTATTTCCGATCGAGTTTTACCAGATGGCAAATGCCCGGGTCGTGCTTTTCGGACAAGATCCTTTTGAGCTGGTGAAACTGTCGGATGCAAATCTGCGGCATCAGACGGAATATGAACTGCGTAGCAAGTTGATCCAACTTCGCCGGATGTATATTCCTGCTTCTGTTTCGATTGAGAAGTTATGCGACTTGATGAGCGACAGTCTCGCTAGTTTTGCGGCGCTGTTTCGCGCGGTGCTCATGCTGCATGGCGAGGACGCGCCGGTCCCGAAACCCGAGTGCGTTAGGGCGACCGCGCGTCGATTCCGACTCGACGTCGAGCCATTTGAAAAGATTTTTGCATTCCGTTCCAGTGATTATTTGCCCCCTTCGGAAAAAGAAGCTAACGACATCTTCGGCGCTTACATGACGCAGCTCGACCGCGTTATACAAGTGGTGGACGAATTTGATGAGACAAAGTACCGGGAGAAATGAAATGACTAGACGACGACTATCGTTACTGGGTTTGATTGTTTTCGTAACCGCGACCGCCAGCGGCTGCGGCTATAACACTTTGACAACCAAGCATGAAAACGTAAAGGCCAAGTGGGCAAACGTGGAAACCAACCTGCAGCGCCGCTCTGACTTGCTTAACAACCTTATCGAAACTGCGAAACTGGCGGGCGTGCAGGAACAGGAAGTCTTCGGAAAGATTGCGGAGGCTCGATCGAAACTTCTGAACGCGACCCAACAAGCACCACAGGGCGAAGGCGGCGACAAGACTCCTGAACAAAAGCAGGCCGTGATTGATGCGTCAAACAGTTTTGGCGGCACAGTTGGACGGCTGCTGGTCTTGCAAGAAGCGTATCCGCAGCTGCGATCGAATGAAAACTTTTTGAAGGCGCAGGACGAAGTGGTGGGAACTGAAAACCGCATCGCCATCGCGCGCAAGGACTATAACGAAGCGACACAGGACTACAACACAACGCGCGCAAGGTTCCCGACCGTAATCTCGGCAAAGTTGTTTGGTTTTAAGGAAGAGCCTTACTTCAAAGCGCAGGAAGGCGCTACGGAAGTGCCGAAGATTGATTCAAACAGTCTGCGCTCGAGTCCAGCGGCAACACCGGCGAAGTAGAATGCTCGTGCTCGAGACGCCTACAAAATGGAAAGGCCGCCTTCAAGGCGGCCTTTTTGTTAGCTAAATGAGTGGGAAATCCTTCAGAAACCACGAGAGCTGCACATCGCGCAATGGTCGCAGGGTTTGCCGCCGGGTTCGACGCTGCAGATCTTTTCTTTTTCGAAATAGTCTACCAGTTCAGACACGACTGCTTCCTCCACACCAAACTTTTCCAGGCTGGGATGCGAGAGTGAAGCATTGACGCCCGCAAGCCAGGGTGAGTGAGTCGACGGCACCGGGCGCGGGCTGTTCGATACGGTCGACGCGATGTCTGATGAACCAAAGCTGCTCGGGGTGGCCGGTGCATCCAGACTTACCTTGGCTTCGAGTTGCGCAATTTTTCTTTGGAGTTCGCTCAGGCCGGCACGCACGGCGGCGAGTTCAGAGGTGAGTTCCGGTTTGGGTTGAGGGCTGTGCGTCGTTTGGTTGCGAGTGCCTGTCGCGGGGTTTTCCCCTGCGACGCGTCGAGCAATTCTCTCTGCAATCTCCCGCGCGTGATCTATTTCCGTGCTCATTTTGTTAGGACAGTTGTTCTGCCTGTCCCTTCCTTCTTCAAACTGGCAGACGTTGAATGTCTGTCCTACTGTTCGTCTTTCAACAAGTCAACATAATCGACAACGCCGACTATCGCTGAATCAATCGCCGCTCCCGGCTTGCCGGTTGAGGCAGTAGATGCTCCCCAACCTTCCTGCACAATCAAAACAGTATCACCAACGCCCGCATCAATTGTGTTGAGCGCCAGCACCGTCATGGCCGTTTCATCGCCTTCAGGAGTTACCTGTTGACAGAGCATGATGCTGGCATTGTCGTAACGCTGGTTCTTCGTGCTGGCCACGATGTTTCCGAGAACGCGAGCGAGAATCATCTGCTTAACCCTGGGTTACATGGAGATCCGAATCGACGATGCCGATGATGGTGCAATCGGTGGGCGTGTCTTCTCTTTTGAAGGGAAAGCTCGCCTCTTTCCCGCGGCACCAGAACACTAACTCGCCGACGCCCGCGCCAACTGAGTCAACGGCAATCATCGGACTGCCCTTTGGCTCAAGATCCTTGTTCAGAGTTTGCACAACCAGCAGCGTCCGGCCCTCGAGCGAGTCGTTCTTAACGGTTGCGACTACCGTACCGATAACGCGTGCCAGTTGCATCGGTGTCGTCACGCGGGGCTCGTCGCGCCGCCATTGCCTCCCATGTGCTGTTCGACGATGTTGATTAGAATCGTCAACCGCTCTTCGGTATGCGCCTGCGCCTGCGCCAGCGTACTCACATCCTGCGTCACCTTACTCACATCCTGCGCCAGCGTATTGACCGTTTGCTCAGTTCTTATTTGCGAGCGTGTCAGCTGTCCGACGATGTCAATCATGCTGAGGAAGCCGTCTCCAAAACGCCTCGCATCTGCGGCCTGAATTTCACGCATGATTTCAATGTCGGCAGCAAACTTGGCTTGCTGCTCGACGATAAATTCCATCTTTTTGTTCATCTCTTCGTTGCTCATAGATGTCCTTCCATTTAAGCGGAGGGTTTCTCTAAGCGGATGAAGGGGCGAGTTTGGGTTACTCGTTTTTCGTGATATCCACGTTATCAATCACACCGACAATCGCGGCATCGACGGGCACATCTTTCATTCCCTGGGCCAGACGCGCGCTCGAACCAGCCACGACCAAGACTCTTTCATGGTAGCCGGCGCCGACCGTGTCAACAGCAACTACATAACCCGTCGTGTCGGTGCCATCAACGTTGACTGGCCGCACGATAAGCAGCTTTTTCCCAAGGAGTCGTTCGTCCTTTTGCGACGAGACGACAGTTCCCAGAATGCGCGCGATGATCATGCTAGCTGCGGTTACCGATGGGAAGGGCGTCGTCAACGCTGCCATGCGGACGCGGTATCACGTGAACGCTCACCAGCTCGCCGACGCGACGTGCGGCGGCGGCACCGGCATCGGTCGCCGCCTTAACAGCAGCAACGTCTCCGCGCACGATCGCCGTCACGAAACCGGCGCCAATCTTTTCGTAGCCAATCAAAGTAACATTTGCGGCTTTGACCATCGCATCGGCCGCTTCAATCATTGCGACCAGACCCTTGGTTTCAACCATACCGAGTGCTTCTTGCATTCAGGTGCTCCTCATTTGCTGAATAGTAAATCGTGGATGGTAAATAGTAGACGACTTTCCCACCATTTACCATGCACCATTTACCAGACATTGCCCGCTCGGCCCTGAGTCAGAGCCTGGGCCAACAGCTCGACTAACTCTTCTCTGGTAAGCGAAATTTTTCCGGAGCCATTCGTCGAAGATGGACCTGGGTAACTTGTTAGCGCGGGACGATCGCCGGTCGGACACGATAATTGTGTCTCGTGTAGGTAGCCACAAGCCTGGCAACGTGCGCTCTCACCGAGATAGCCGGCCGCCTCACGCACGTTGATTAATTTTTCAATCGCGTCCGCGGGTAGATTCTTTGAGCCGCCAAGAACGCGCGCGAGTATCGCAATACGAGCTGTATGTTCCAGAGTCTCCAAACGATCGAATGCTTGCCACAGGTTTGAACCATAAGCCACCGCGCCGTGGTTCGCCATCAACAAAGCATTATGATGTTTCACCAACGGCCGCATCGCCTCAGTTAACTCGTCGGTGGACGGAGTGCCGTATGCCGCTAGCGGCACACAACCGAGCGTGAGGATAACTTCGGAAAGAATCGGCTGATCGATTGCGAGGCCCGCGACTGCGAAGGCAGTGCCGTGCGGCGGATGCGCATGACAAACTGCCATAACGTCAGGGCGTTCCTCGTAAATCAGGAGATGCATCGCCAACTCGCTCGACGGTTTCCGATTGCCCAGCGCTTTCCCGGTCGCGTCTGTCACAGCGAGTGAGTCTTCAGTCATTCGACCTTTGCAGATCATGGTCGGCGTAGCAACAATCCGGCCGTCATCCAGGCGCACGCTAACATTGCCATCCGAAGAGACAACGTAGCTGCGCTCATATAACAAGCGCCCAATATTTACTATTTCACGCCTTGCGGTTTGCTCGTCCATGACCTTCACGAACCCATACTACCATTCGCGCTCATTGACTTCGCTAAGCTCTTCGACTTTAGGCTTCCGCCGGTGATTCGTTACAGCGCTCATCTGCGGTCGGGCCAGATAGTATGAAAGCGATTCCAGAGAAGTTGTTAAGTCCACTGTCTTCACTTTCACATCGAGACGCGCGCTCAATGACGCCGGGGCAAAGTTCAATACCGCCTTAATTCCAGCCGACATAACCTGGTTAAGGACCTTTTGCGCAACGCGCGCGGGCACCGTGATAACCATGACATCAATTGCTTCCTCGCTGACGAGGTGGGGCAGCTTTTTGACGTCGTGAATCAGGACCTTGTCCTCGCCCACGCGACGGCCAATCTTCTTTTCATCGTTGTCAAAAAGAGCGACCACGCTAAAGTTTGATCTGCCAAAACCCTTGTAGTGAGCCAACGCGGTGCCTACTCTGCCGGCCCCCACAATTCCCACCCTGTGTGGCTTGTCCAATCCCAGAATCTTGGTGATGTGTTCACGCAGATCTTCGACGTGGTAACCCAACCCGCGAACTCCAAACTCACCAAAGTAGCCCAGGTCCTTCCGAATCTGCGCGGAGTTGAGATTAAACTGCTCGGCCAGCGCCTGCGACGAAATGCTCTTGATCCCGGCGCCTGAGAGTGTATTCAGACAGCGAAGATAGACGCTCAATCGATTGGTAGTTAATTCTGAGATCTTTTCTGACTTCATTTTGAGGGAACCTGATCGTCGACCAGTATAGACCCATTGCGAGGTGAATGGTAAGTCGGACTAAGCTAAGAGTTTCGAGTTCCAAGGCCCAGGTTCTGATCTCTCGTTGAACCAACCTGTACCGTTCTCCGAACTTGAAACTCGAAACTCGGAACTCGACTTGCGCGTTGCTCAATGTTGTAGCCATAAACTACAATCGCGCCGTTTCAACCCCTGGCCCTTCAGAACCTTCGCCAATGATTGCACACTTGTCCGGTACGCTTCTTTCCAAAGAACCCAACTCGGTTATTGTGGATGTTGGCGGAGTTGGCTATGAAGTGACCATTCCTATTTCGACGTTTTATGAGCTGGAAGAGCCCGGATCAAGTGTGAAGTTGCGCATTTATACGCACGTGCGTGAAGATGCGTTGCAACTTTACGGCTTCAAGACCTTGCGTGAACGTGAACTTTTCATGCGCTTGATTTCGGTCAGTGGCATTGGGCCGAAGCTGGGAATAACATTGCTGTCCGGGATGAGCGCCGACGAAATGATCGCATCCATCCGCACTAACAATCTCGCGCGACTGGTTGCGATACCCGGCGTTGGGAAGAAGACGGCTGAGCGGATGGTGGTTGAACTGCGCGACAAAATCGCGCCGCTATCTTCAGTGACGTTAGAGGAAGAGTATGGAGTGGGTGGCGCCGAGAGTGTGGAAACTACCTCTCTCGATTCGATGCAAAACGACGTGTTGTCTGCACTGCTGAATCTTGGTTATCAAAAGACAGTGGCGGAAAGAGTCATAGGCTCGGCAGTCAAAGACGGCGGCGAACTATCTGTCGAATTAATTCTGCGCCGGAGTCTGCGTTTACTTTCACCGCGCGTGTCTTCCAATACCTCCGACGAAACTGTATGAAGGGCCTTCATTCATGGTAAAGCCAGGGAAACGTGCTACTAAGGCGTCAGGCAGCCTGCGAAAACGCGGGGGCACAAAATCCACGCCGCTCAGCACCGCAGGTAAAGAAAATTCGACTAACGCAGTGAGCAGTCAAAGGACCGAAGTCGTAAGCATGAGAAATGCCGAGCCAGCCGACGACCGACTGTTGGAGTTGTCTTTGCGGCCCAAGCGGTTGGCAGAATACATCGGACAAAGTCACGTTAAGGAAAACCTCCGCATATTCATGAAAGCAGCGCTGAATCGCAGGGAAGCGTTGGATCATGTGCTGCTAACTGGCCCTCCGGGCTTAGGCAAGACAACTCTGGCGAACATTATTGCGAAGGAAATGGACGCGTACTTGCATTCGACAGCTGGCCCCGCGATTGAGATAGCCGGCGACCTCGTCGCGCAAATGACAAATCTGGAAGCAGGCGACGTGCTTTTCATCGACGAAGTTCATCGTTTAAATCCGGCGATCGAAGAGAAACTGTATCCGGCAATGGAAGATTATGAATTTGATCTAATGATGGGACAGGGCGCCGCCGCTCGGTCTTATAAGTACAAGCTCGAGAAATTCACTCTGGTCGGAGCCACGACCCGGCCCGGGTTGCTTACCGCGCCTTTGCGGGGCAGGTTTGGAATAGTTTTTCATCTGGACTTCTATCCCGCCCAGGATCTTGAAATTATCTGTAAGCGCTCTGCCGAAATTCTGGGAGTGGAAATTGACGACAAGGGAGCCCGCGAAATAGCCGAACGTTCTCGTGGTACACCGCGTATAGTTAATCGTTTGCTGCGTCGCGTCCGCGATTATGCCAGCGTAGAATACGATGGACGGATAACCTGGGAAGTAGCAAAGGATTCCCTCGATCGAATGAACGTGGATACGTACGGCCTTGATGAAATGGATCAAAAGCTTCTGCGCACTATAATCGAGAACTTCAAAGGCGGCCCCGTTGGTTTAGGAACAATCTCAGCTTCAATTCATGAAGAAAGAGATTCAATTGAAGAAATCATTGAGCCCTACCTAATTCAAATAGGTTTGCTGGTTCGTACTCCCCGCGGACGCAAGGTAACTCCCAAAGCCATCAAGCACTTCAAGGACAAGCTCTCCGACCCCAGACCCACCCCCGGCAATCTTGAGCTTTTCGATTCTCAGTGAAGAATTTGCTACGGTGTTGTCCATCTTGAAGCTAAACTTCTGAAATATCAATGCGGAGACTTTCGTCATTCTCGCGTCAGACATTCGGCGTACGCAACGCTGGACCCTGGCGTTCAATCATCAGCCACTCGCTGCATCAGTTTCACGAGAATGACCTGTTTACCTCCGCCGCGGCGATGAGTTATTTCGGCCTGATGGCTCTTTTCCCAGCGTTACTTCTAATGCTGGCGCTGAGCAACCGGATTACCGCCGCCACCGAACTGCTCAGCCATGCAGTTGACGTGTATCCCGGTTCCGGCAGGTTCCTGCGCGAAACAATCCGCTCAATGTCTTCGGTTGGTACCGGAGCCATCATCACGTGTTTGATCGTTACTCTTTGGGCCGGTTCTTGGGTTTTCGCCGTCATCGAGCGGGCGCTAAACAGAATTTGGCAAACTACGGCGCGCGCGTTTTGGCACGGACGGGCATTGACCATTGGCATGATCGGAATCGTCGGCACGCTGCTGGCCTTTTCTGTCTTGCTGACCTCAGTGGTGCTTCGGCTCCGGGAGATGGCGAGCAGACTCTCGCCGCGTCAGGTCGCGCAATATCCGCTGCTGCTTTCCGCCGGCAGTGCCTTCTGGCAGGGTGTTTTCGCAATCGCCAGTTTTCTGATTACCGTTACTCTTTTTGTCGTCGTCTATCGCTTCATGCCTAAGGCTGCAGTAACGTTGCGCGACACCCTGCCCGGCGCCATCATCGGCGGTCTGCTTTGGGAAGCTGCCAAGTATGTATTTGCATGGTCGCTAAACTATTTTCACTACGATCAGATTTACGGATCAGTCGGAGCCGTGGTAGCAGTGTTGACCTGGAGTTATGTGTCGAGTCTGATTCTCTTATTTGGCGCTCAGCTTACAGCGGTGTTTCATCGCGAGCATCCGCATTATCCGAGCCCCACTGCGGTACCAATCCCTCAATAAATGCTTCTCTCCGAGTTCGATTATGAGCTTCCCGAAGAACTGATCGCGCAACAACCGCTCGAGCAGCGAGACGCGTCGCGAATGCTTGTTCTCGATCGCGCAACGCAAACTCAGGCAGATTCCAAATTTGAACTTCTTCCGGCCTACATAAGATCGGGAGACGTGGTGGTTGTTAATAACACGCGCGTGTTTCCAGCACGACTGATTGGTCAGCGCGAACCATACGGCGGCCGCATTGAGGTGTTGCTGGCTCGCGAGGTCAAAGCGGCAGTCTGGGAAGCTTTGGTGAGACCTGCGCAAAGATTAAAAGTTGGCGCGCGCGTGCGTTTCGGTGATTCAGGTTTGCACGCCGAGGTGCTTGAATGCTCAGCAAAAGGGTTTCGCCTGCTGAGATTTGAGTCTGAAAGCTCCGGAACAACTTCGCTCGAAACATTACTTTTTGAGCAGGGCCAAACGCCCCTGCCACATTACATTCGGCGCCCTGCTGGTGAGTCCGTCAACGACAGCGAACGTTACCAGACAGTATTCGCGAGTAAGAGAGGCGCTATCGCAGCACCCACTGCCGGACTGCATTTCACGCCCGAAGTCATCTCGGTCCTAGAAGCGCGAGGCGCCCGGGTGGTTGAAATCACCCTGCACGTCGGCTATGGAACATTTGAGCCCGTGCGAGTGGACAACATCGAGGAGCACCGAGTTGCTCCTGAGTTGTTCGAAATTCGCGAAGAGACTGCCTCGGTAATTAACGAGAGTCGGAGCCGGGGCGGGCGCGTTATCGCGGTTGGTACAACTACCACGCGCGCGCTTGAATCATCCGTAAACGAGCGGGGACTGGTTGACGCAGGAGCAGGAGAGAGTGAACTCACCATTACGCCGGGCTACAGGTTTCGGGTCACCGATGCATTGTTGACGAACTTCCATCTGCCGCGTTCATCCTTGCTGCTGCTTGTTTCCGCTTTCGCCGGCCGGGATTTCACGCTCGCGGCATACCGCCATGCGGTCACTGCGCGCTTTAGGTTTTACAGCTACGGCGATTGCATGTTTGTGATCTAGTGATTACCAAAACGATGATGGTAGACTATTTCCGGGTCCCAATCGGATAATTGGTTCTGTTCCGCAATGGCTGTACTAAAGAAAATTCGTTCGCGCTGGTGGGCGCCCTCGGCTGAAGACTTTCCGCTCGAGGCGGACCAGGCTGTGCCGGCAACGCTCGGACAGCGTTACGACATTCGGCCGCTTACAATCTCAAACCTTGACGAATGTTGGCGGCTCGATCAGCGATGCTTCGTAGATGGCGAGGCATACAGCCGGGAAACCTTTGAATACCTTCTCACCGCCCCTGAAGCGGTCTCGTACCGCGCGACCACTTCCGGCGGTTCGATGGTTGGCTTCGTGGTCGGGCTGGTTGAACCCGATCATACCGGGCACATCACCACCGTCGGCGTGGCGCCCGATCATCGCCGGCGGCGACTGGCAAAACGCCTTATGGCGGAGGTTGAACGAGGCTTTAGACAGCGCGATGTGCGAATTGTCCGGCTGGAGGTGCGGTCGCTCAATATTGCCGCACAGAAGCTTTATGAAAGCCTCGGATACGCAATAACCCAGCGGTTACCGAAGTACTATTCAAATGGTGGAGACGGGTTGCTGATGCTTAAGTCGCTGGACAGTCCGAAGGTTTGAAATCTTAAAGCTGAGGTCTGAGTGATGAGACTCTAAGATTTGAGATTTGAAATACTGCTGACTCAGCCCTTCCGCAGTTCCGTCAACACCTGCTTCGCAACAGCTTTCAAGGTATCAAAGACTCCTGCCCCAGTAGCCGCAACTGCTTCGACAACGGGTTCCTCTTTGCGCCGCAGCTCGGCGGCAAGCTCATCAGCTGGAATGATGTTGGGGAGATCGCGCTTGTTCAGTTGGAGCACGTAAGGGAGCTTCATCAAATCGTAGCCTTGTGTTTGCAGGTTCTCTTCCAGATTGTAGAGAGATTCCACGTTTGCATCCATTCGCTCCTCTTGCGAATCTGCTACGAACACGACTCCATCAACGCCCTTCAAAATGAGTTTGCGCGAGGCGTCATAAAAAACCTGACCTGGAACAGTGTACAGATGAAACCGAGTTTTAAAGCCGCGCACAGTGCCCAACTCCAACGGCATGAAGTCGAAGAATAAGGTCCGATCGGTTTCCGTTGCGAGGCTGATCAGTTTTCCCCTCGACTGCGGCGCAGTTGATTCGAAAATGTGCTGGAGGTTCGTAGTCTTACCGCACAGACCGGGGCCGTAATACACAATCTTGCAGTTGATTTCTCGGGAGGCGTAATTGATGAAGGTCATATGGCACTTACTCTTCTAGATCACTTATTGGAATAGACTGTCGATGTCTTCATCCGTAATTTCCGCGAAAGCTGTATCTTCGGCTGTGAATTCGGCTTTACTGATCTCGTCAACCATAGCTGACAATTGATGCGACACTTGCTTGCTTCTTAGCTTCACCAAGCCCAGGCTCGAGCGTTCATCGAAGACGACAATCAGCAGGAGTCGGCCGATGACGGAGATATGTATGCTCTCCCGCTCGCCTTCGTGAGAGAGGGTTGGGAACTCTTTTTCGCCAATTAACTGCGCCATGCCACCGGTCGCGGCGACATTCCCCGCCGCTAACGATGCGAGGCTGGTGGTGTCAAGATTCCCTAGTTCGCCCTGAGAGGCTATTTCCTGACCGTCTTTGTCCACCAAAAAGACAACTTTGGCGGCCGAGTCCATGCGGAGTCGCGCGAGTACGGCCTTAATCTGATGATACTGCTGCTCTCGGAGCAGTAGAGGCGTGTCTGCCATTAGTACAGCTTTCTTTTGAAGTTTCGGGAGGCAAGGACAATTGGCGGGTTTTGATTTTGCGAAACCGAACCCTAGCGGGTCAACCCGCTGAAGGCAAAGCATTTTTCGGTTCCTTTTCTCGCCGGCGCGGTGGGGATCCGGTGCTCCCTTAGGCCGCAAGGCACTGTAACACAGCCAACAAGGTGCTTCAAGTGTTTTCCTTTGTTTGCCATTTGCAGACCTCTGACGACCTAAAAAGCGAGTCTTTGACACCTATCGATGCTCTTTCGTTGATTTAGCAGAGAGGCTATGTTACTCTGCCACCGCAACTTCCGGAGCGCTTGGTCCACAATGGCCTTTCATTCATAACCTTCGAAATGAGCGCAGCTACGAAAAGTCTGAGACGTTCAACCTCACGCGCGGTCGCCCGTCGTTCTTCTCCCAGGTCTGCGGCGAAAAGGCGCACGCCTGCTCCTAAAGCCGCACGACCGAAGGCTAGTAGAGCTGTTGCGAAGAAGGAAGCTGCGCGAAAGACGCAGAAGGTCAAAGTCCCTTCCAAGGCACGAGTCGCTCCCAAGAACAAGGTAGTAAAGAAGACTGCGGTCAAAAAGAGAGTCATTCTCAAAAGCCGTGTACCCAAGAAGGCGATTAAGAAGACAATCAGCCGCAAAGCCGCTCCGATGAAGCCGACTTTAGCGAAGCACAGAAAACCTGTCGCCCCAAGCGTCAAAAAGACCCAAAAGCTGGCAGCCGTGCGCGCACAACGACCCGCTGTTGTAGCTCCGGCGCCACCTCGACAACCGACGGTCGATGAAGCCGCGGCATTGAAAGCGTTTGAACGAGCACACAAGGAATTTACTCGCGGCCGTTTCGGTGAAGCGCGAAATCAGTTTCGTGCTCTTCTGGACAAATACTTCCAGGTTTCTGAAGTCGCTGCTCGCTCACGTACCTATCTCGCCGTTGCAGATGCGCGCCTGCGCACGGAAAGCATACTTCCGCGCGATGCTGACTCGCTTTATGATCGCGGTGTAATCGAGTTAAACCGCGGAGAATTTGTAGCTGCGCAGGAAATGTTTGAACGCGCACTGAAGCGTGAACCTGAAGCCGCACACATTCATTACGGCCTGGCGGCGACGCGTGCTCGCTTAGGTTCACTTGATCTAGCGCTGCAATCGCTTCAGCGAGCATTAGATCTTCAACCAACCCTTCGCGTTCGCGCGCAACACGACCACGACTTGACTTCACTCCGTAATGATCCAGACTTTGATAGACTGGTTTTTGAACACCACGTTTAGTTTTCCCTCAAGCAGTTCCACACGTTATCCAGTTTCAATGTACAGTTTCAAAGCCACGGCCTTTTAGGTATGATTCTGTGGTAGCGGGCTTGTGGAACTCTCAGGGACCGTGATCTCCATGGAGAATGAAGTTGCCTAATTTTTCTGAAGAAAATCGTGGACTCAACCTGGTCGCACTCGGCGGCGGCACTGGTCTGTCGACTTTGCTTGCAGGATTGAAGCGTTTGGTCGGCGATTTTTCCTCGGATGATTTGTGGATTTCAAGCCTGTCTGCAATCGTCACCGTTTCGGACGACGGCGGCAGCTCCGGGCGCTTGAGGGAAGAGTTGCAAATGCTGCCACCGGGTGACATTCGCAACTGCATGATCGCGCTTTCTGAGGATTCAAATTTACTTTCCCGTCTGTTTCGCTACCGGTTTCGCGGACAGGGCGAACTCGGGGGTCATAGCTTCGGCAATCTTTTCCTGGCAGCCCTTACGGAGGTTACAGGTGACTTCACCGAAGCAGTCAGATTGTCGTCGGAGGTTCTGGCAAGTAAAGGCCACATCTACCCAGCCACCATTAGTGACGTCCGCCTGACAGCCGAACTTGAGGACGGCAGCGTCGTGCGCGGCGAAACTCAGATCTCGGCCTCTCGCGTGCCAATTCGCCGGCTGCGTTTGGAGCCTGAACAGTGTTTGCCGCTTCCGGAAACGTTGAAAGCGATCAGGGCGGCGGATGTCATAACCGTTGGACCTGGTTCTCTTTACACTAGTATTCTTCCCAACCTGCTCGTTTCGAGAGTCGCTGCCGCCATAGGTGAAAGCCAGGCTACAAAGATATTTATCTGCAACTTAATGACTCAGCCTGGTGAGACTGACAACTACTCCGCACGCCAGCACCTGGAAACTACCAAGAGCTACGCGCCTGAAATACATTTCGATTTTGTAATCGTCAACGACCGTCGCATCACCAAAGAACAAGCCCAGCGCTATGCCCAGGAAGGTGCATATCAAATAGGAATTGACGGTGACGCGATCGATGCGGTGCTGGACGAATCAACGCAAGTCATTCGCACTAACCTTCTCGAAGAGGGCGAAAAGGTACGACACGACTCCACGCTTTTGGCGCGTGTCGTTCTCGCGTGCAAGCAACAACACCGCTTACGGCCCACTGTTTCCGTCTAAACCATGGAGCCAATCGAGAAAGGCCAGCCTTTGCCGCCCCGCCAACCCGATCAGTCGCTTGTAGTGCTCATTCTCGCCGCCGGTTTAGGAACCAGAATGAAATCGGCGCGCGCCAAGGTCCTGCATGAACTTGGCGGGCTGCCTTTGATTACTTACGTCTGTCGTACTGCCCAATCACTGGGCCCGGAAAAGATCTACGCGGTGGTCGGACATCAGGCGAGTGAAGTCGAACGGGCGGTTCAGACTGAAGTCGGCGACAGGGCAGCCTTCGTCACGCAAACTGAACAACGCGGAACCGGCGATGCCGTCATGGCCGCGCAATCACAACTCGAGAACAGCGATTCGCTGGTGCTTGTCCTTTCCGGGGATGTGCCTTTGATTCGTCAAGAAACTCTGGAAGGATTCATCAGCCAACACCGGGCCAGCAAAGCGGCTTGTTCAATCCTAAGTGTGCGACTCGAAAACCCGACCGGCTATGGCCGCATCGTTCGTGATGAAAGCAACTGCTTTCTCCGCATAGTTGAACAGAAAGACGCCACTCCGGAGGAACAGAAAGTGAAGGAGATTAACTCCGGTATTTATTGTTTCAACGGGCGCAAACTGTTCGCCGCTCTAAAACGCGTCGAGCCGTCCAACCAGCAGGGCGAATACTATCTGACGGACGTTCCGCAAATACTTTTAGCCAACAGCGAGAAAGTGAATGTTCAACAGCATGGCAATGCTCGGGAAGTTTCGGGCATCAACACCCGGGCTGAACTGGCGGAGTTCGAAAACTTAATGCGACGTAGCACTATCCGCAAATTGATGGTTGACGACGGCGTAACTTTTCTCGATCCATCCCACGCTTACGTTAGCGCCGAGGCTGAGGTGGGCCGCGACTGCATCATTTATCCTGGCGTTTCGATTGAAGGCAAATCCATCATCGGGGAAAGCTGTGAGATAAGATCGGGAACACGCATTGCGAATTCCCGGCTGGGAAACAACGTCGTCGTGAAAGATCATTGTGTGGTTATCGACTCCGAAATTCAGTCGAACTGCGCCGTCGGACCGTTTGCGCATTTGCGCATGAATACGATCCTTGAAGAGGGTTCTGTAGTTGGAAATTTCGTTGAGGCTAAGAAATCGCGACTGGGTCGTCGATCAAAGGTCATGCACCTCACGTATCTTGGTGACGCGACTATCGGCGAAAATGTGAATATTGGCGCCGGCACAGTGACCTGCAATTACGACGGCAAAGACAAGCACCCTACAATTATCGAAGACGAAGTGCGAATCGGTTCGGATACAATGTTGGTGGCGCCCGTGAGAGTTGGCAAGGGTTCAGTAACTGCTGCCGGCTCAGTAGTGACGGAGGATGTGCCGCCCAACACGCTGGTCGCCGGCGTTCCGGCAGTCGTCAAGAAGAAACTGAAGAGCAGTGATGAGTCATGAGTGATGAGTACTGAGTAAAGAAAGGCTATCTCCCTCAGGACTCATCACTCATGACTCATTACTCATCATTGATGGAGAATCTATGTGCGGAATTGTTGGCTATGTCGGAAACAAGCAGGTTGTGCCGCTAATCATTGACGGTCTACGGAAGCTTGAGTATCGCGGTTATGATTCTGCCGGTATCGCAGTGGTCAACGAAGGCCACCTGCTCGAAATACGCCGCGCAGAGGGAAAGCTTCGCAACCTCGAGGAAGTTATCCGGCTTAGCCCACTGGACGGAACTTACGGAATTGGACACACCCGCTGGGCCACTCACGGCCGACCCACAGAAGAAAACGCCCATCCGCACCGCGATTGCACCGGGCGCATTGTCGTAGTTCACAACGGCATCATCGAGAATTACCTGCAACTCAAAGAACAGCTGCGTAAGACCGACCACCAGTTTGTTACTGAAACCGACACCGAGATCATCGCCCATCTAATCGAAGAGTACCTGAAATCCGATCACAATTTTGAGCAGGCAGTGCGCCGCGCAATGCTGGATCTCAAAGGTATCTTCGCTCTCTCAATTATTAATGCGGACGAACCGGATGTGATCATTGCTGTCAGGCAGGGGCCTCCAGTCGTTATCGGCCTGGGCGATCGCGAGTTTTTTGTGGCCTCAGATATTCCACCGATTCTGCAACACACGCGTGACGTCTTTTTTCTCGGTGACGGCGAGATGGCCATCATCAACAAGGATGCCGTGCGGGTAACTGACTTCGAAGCGAACTCGGTCCAACCCGCAATCCAGCGAATTACCTGGGATCCGATCATGGCGGAGAAGGGTGGCTTCAAGCATTTCATGCTCAAGGAGATTTACGAGCAGCCGCGCTCCGTGCGCGATACGATGCAGGGCCGCATTTCCCTGGACACTGGCCGCGTGTTTCTCGACGAGATGAAGAACATCACGGAGGCCGACTTCAAGCGTTTCACTTCGATCAAGATCGCCGCCTGCGGCACTTCCTGGCATGCCGGTCTGGCGGGCAAATACATGATCGAGCAGCTCGCGCGAATTCAAGTGGACGTTGATTACGCTTCAGAATTTCGTTATCGCGAACCGGTGATGGATGAGAACACTCTACTATTGGTGATTACGCAATCAGGCGAGACGGCAGACACTATCGCCGCCCTTAGAGAAGCTAAGGAGATAGGTTCCAAAGTTTTGGCGATTTGCAATGTCAACGGCTCGATGATTACGCGCGAGGCCGATGGAACGATTCTAACGCATGCGGGTCCGGAGATTGGTGTCGCTTCAACAAAGGCCTTCACTTCGCAGATGGTCGCACTCTATCTGCTCGGTCTTTACCTCGGTAACCTGCGCGGATCGTTGTCAGCCGAAGAGGCAAAACATCATGCACAGCAACTCGCCGAGTTGCCGATCAAACTTGAACACCAGCTCAGCGATTCGGACGATATTGAGGAGTTGTCCAAAGAATTCTTTAGATCAACTGACTTTCTTTACCTCGGCCGCGGCATAAACTTTCCAGTGGCCCTCGAAGGCGCTTTGAAACTTAAGGAGATTTCCTACATACACGCCGAAGGCTACCCGGCGGGCGAGATGAAGCACGGTCCGAATGCGTTAATCGACGAGCGTTTACCCGTGCTGTTTATCAATACTCGCGAGGAGGGGAATCGCTCGTCCGAGTTGCGCTATGAAAAGACGCATTCAAACATTGTCGAAGTGAAAGCACGCGAAGGCATTGTGATTTCAGTCTTGACTGAAGGCGACACGATGTCAGCCACCATGTCCGACCACGTCATCAACATTCCGCCTTCAAGCGATCTGTTGTCGCCAATCCTCTCTATTATTCCGCTCCAACTTCTGGCCTATCACATAGCGGTGCGTCGCGGCTGCGATGTCGATCAGCCGAGGAACCTGGCGAAGTCGGTGACTGTTGAGTAAACAGAGCCTCTTATCACGTCCGGCGGAGAGAATTTCTTCGAATAGGACCGTCGAAACCTGCTGAGAGGGTTTCACTGTCTGATGATCATAGTTCTTGATCCGATTTGGACGCTTCCTGTGCTTCGTCTATTCTCGTCCAGGCCCATCGCTTGCTGGGCAATAGCCAGATAGGCAGTGACACGAACCTCCTGCCGCTCAAGCCTGTCAGCCCCTGCCTTCGCGCGATCAAAATTCGCAGGCGTCAGAGTACTCAAAGTCTGGACCAGCTGATTGGCTACATTCGAGACGGAGTTTCCGTTTTGCATCTGAAGCTCGCCATCTTGATAAATCTCTTGCCCGAAACCATTCATCACCAGGGCAGCTGCGCTTATCTCATTAAACTGATCGAGAAGCGGCTCAACTATTTCAAATGCGCGGCTGGCATCATATCGGGAAAAAGCGCGCGCTATCTCCAGCAGTGCGCTCATCTGTTCCTGATTCTCAACGCGCGGAGAAGCGCCAAGCATGCTCCGAGCTTGCTCTAACAGGCTCAGGGCCTGCGCTCTTTTTTGACCCGGACCAATCTGATTCGCTATTTGGGTGAGCATCATTGCTCGCTCCCTGGACGTGCGCAGATTACTGACGCCCCTCAGCGCTGCTTCGATTCTGCCTTTCGCGGCCTCCATCTGAATTGCCTGCTGCTCAATATTTGACAACGCCTGCAGTTGCTGTTGAGGATTCTGAATCCCGTCCTTCACAATCTGCCTGGCGCGAGCGAGATCTCCGGTGCTGGCGGCCTTTTGTGCAATCATCTGGTAAAGCTGATCTCTGGATTCGCGCGGCGCCTTGCCTACTTCTTCGAGCGCTGCATCAACGGAACCGGCGTTGAGCAACTGCTGAAGTTTTTGCCAGACAGAATTCCGCGGGTCGGAAGTTGTAATTAGTTCCGACAATTTCTTCTCCGCCATGGCAGCCCGGTCGGGGCCAAACATCTTGATTTCTTCCTTCATCGCAGACAGCCCGGCCAACAAATTTTGCGTGGCATTCCATTCAGCCGAATACTGACTACCGGGCTGCATCTTGTAGGCCAGGGCGTCCTTCAGTGCCTTCTCAAAAAGATCCTTATATTCCTGCTCTGATAGTAGTGGGACCACTGGTTTCTGCAGGGGTGGGGGCTCAATGGAACGCGGACTTCCCCAAACGGGAGCGCGAGCGAGCCGCAACAAATTAACGGCGAGATTAGACGCTTCCTGGTTTTTTGTCAGATCCTCGTCCACGAGTTTGGCCACAACTTCTTTCGCCAGCTGTGCCGCCAATTCAGGATCTTTAGATCGCAGTCTGGCGACAATCTCAACAAGCACTGACGAATATCCTCGCTTGAGAGTGTCCTCCGCAATTCGCATCGCAGCTTTTGGGTCCGCCGCGGCAATCTGGCTGGCCAGTGAAAGCTCAAGCCGCAGCTCCTGGTCCCACCGGTTGGCCTGCTCATTGGGATCGGCGAGCGTGCGTGTGGAACGAAGAAAGTTAAGAGCCAACTCGGGATCATGCGGGCTCAGAACCTGAACGACTTCCTGCCGCAACTGCATAGCCAGCGAGTACGTCTGGTAGTAATCCTGATCGCTTGTCTCCACACTCGCGATGTATTCCTTCACACTCTCAACAGCATCTGCGGCAAGTTTCGCCGCCAGCTTTTCGTTCGACGGCCAGAGTAGCCGTGCAGTTTGTAGCTGGGCTCTTACGCGAGTCTGAGGTAGGCGAATCTCACCAAGACTCCCAGCAACCTCGGCCAGCAATGCGAGTCCTCTGGCTTTTAGTACTTCCTGGTTCTTACCCGCGCGTAACTCGTCGTCGGTGGCATGCCGCAACTCAAGAATTCTTATTTCATAACGGCCCGCAGGCGCATTCGCCATTTGTCCGAGCGGCGCCACTTCAATGCGATAGACTCCAGGTGTAACTGAAACCAACGATACGTTCTCTGGACCTTCCGTACCGTTTGGGCTGTCGAATTCTCCCAGGCTCTTACCCTTAGGGGAAAAAACACGGACGATGACGTCTATGCCATGCTGATCCACCACGAGTTGTAAGAACTGATCTTCTTCGAGGGTGATGGTGAAGCTGTGGCTCTCACCAATAGCCAGCGCGTTCTCAATCGTAACTCCGGGCTGGAGCGAGGCGCTTTTGCTCTGCGCTTCTGCAGGCTTAACCAGCGATAGGCACGTAAGGACAAAGATGAGAAGCGGGATAATTGATCGACGCATGAGAAAACCTCCAACTCCACGGAAGGTAAGAGTGATGCAAACTAGCAGTTCGCGTGCGCTATGGTAAGGGCGATTCGCAGTTGCCGGCCGCTGGTGCAGCGCGACTACGGCTTTTGCGTTTGTACAAAGATTCCGACAGCTTAGGAGAGGATACTACTGCGAAGGTTGCCCATAACCCTAAGACTCGCGGACCAAAAAATAAGAAGCGCGTCATTTGACGCGCTTCTCATTTCTGCCGATCTGGGTTCTTAACAATCAAACAAGTTACGTTCTTCTGGCGCGTCTCACCGCTAAAACCACCAACGTCACTATTCCCAGAATCTCGACGACTGCTGCCGCTATTCCGACAACCCAGCCAAAACTCCACGAGGGCTTCCCTGCCAGCGTCTGGTTGAGCACGCTCTGTTGGTAAGCCTGTGCTTCCGCCGTGCGAATGACAGACTCCAAACGCTCGCGGCTGGTTGCGACTAGTTTGAGTTGAGCGCGCACGCCATCTCTTTCGATAGTGAGCTGGCGGCGACGTGACTCACGCAACTCTTCAGGTTTGGTTGAGCCAATACCTGCCAGAGAGCGTTCGATGTTTTCAGGTTTCAGAGCTTCGTCAAGCTGCTGTTGTCGCGTCTCGAGCTCCGCTTCTTTGGCTTGCGCGTCAAGCAACTGCGAACGCAGCGTATCTAACGAGTCCGAGACGTTCGAGGCATCCTGCGCGGTAGCGCTCGCGGTAAACCCAGCCACTAATGCCATGACCAAAACAAGACCTAATGCGCGTTTCATGTGCTAGCCCGCCTCCTGCGAGCTCTCAAAATATCACCTTACAGTTCACAAAATCCAGGAACTTAACGATCCGCTTGTACCGGATTCTCGACACGCGTTTCTGACCGAGATCTTACCAGTATGCCGCCGACAAACTCGGCGATCAGTATTCGACCTTCGCCACGTTGAAATTCATAGGTCGCTATTACGATGTCGTTCTCGCTACGCTCGGAAATGCTTGCGGGTTTACCCAACAGCCGGACTACTTCGTCAGTTCGCAGTCCTTCTTTAAGGTAAGTAGTCCGCGGCCCTACCTGAACCACGCCGGGTTTAAAATCTTCCACAGGGTAACTGTAGGCAGTGCCCAGGTAGAACGGCTCCGATGCCGTCGTTGGTGCGTTTAGTTTCAAACTGGCGACCTTGTGCTCCGAGAACTGCATCCGGTCCTGACCTGTTTGTGCCGACACGCAAACCATCGCGGCCACAATGACTATCACAATGCCTAATACTTTTTGCATAAACTGCCTCTCACCCTTCGCCTGACCAAGTCCTCATTCGAGACTGCTTTATTAATGATTAGTCTCCATCTGTTAACGCGCAGGAAGGGCTCGAAAAGGGCCATTTTCCGCTCAAGCGATTGTCTGGGACCGCGGGCGTCCCGCCCGCAAATGAGCGCGAAGCGCGAAAAATGGCTTAGTGCGAAAGGCTGCGCGCCTGTCGGCGCGTTGCGGGCGGGAGGCCAGCGCTCCCAGAAAATCACTTGAGCGGTAACGTGTAGCGGATAGTCAACTCCTCCGAGTTGTTTCTTTCTCTGTCGCCAACAACTTCTTCTTTCGCTCCACGCCCCAACGATAACCACCCAGACTCTTATCTTCGCGAATAACGCGGTGACACGGAATCACGAGTGCCACCGGATTCGTGGCGCAGGCGCGAGCCACCGCGCGGACGGCTTTTCGTTGTCCAATCGCTTTTGCTACTTCGCTGTAGGAGTGCGTTTCGCCGTAAGGAATGGCGCGCAACTGTTCCCACACCTGCCGCTGAAAAGCCGTAGCCTGTATGTCGAGCGGCAGATCGATGTGCGGCCGCGTGTTCTTCAAATGTTCGACTATCGCGTTAAGCGACGAACGAAGGGGCTTCTCGTCATGGCGAATCTCCGCCGCCGGAAACTCGCGCAATAAATCAGCTTTGAGTGAAGCCTCCGAGTCGCCGAGCATCACCGAACACACGCCCTTGTTTGTAGCTGCAACCAAAAGACGACCCAGCGCGGTTTCCACTATTGCGTAGTTAATAACGGCTCCGCGTCCGCCCTTGCCATAAGTCGCCGGTGTCATTCCAAGTTGAGCCGCTGCGTTTTCGTATAGCCGGCTGCTTGAACCGAAGCCCGCATCGTAGATTGCGCTGGTAATCGCGTCGCCTTTGCGAACACCCTGCTTGAATCGATTCACCCGTGAAGTTTCCGCGTAGTCTTTTGGCGTGATCCCCATAATGCTTTTGAAAGTTCGCTGCAGATGAAAAGAACTAACGCCAAGCTGCTCGCTCAATGCTGACAGCGTGATTGGTTCGCCGTCGTTCTCATCAATCAAGCGGCAAACCTCTTGCGCCATTTGAATCTGTGGATCCTGCACGTGGGTGTCGCGAGGACGGCAGCGAAGGCAGGCACGAAAACCTGCCTGCTCGGCCTGTTCCGGCAATTGGAAAAACGAAACGCGCTCGCGACGCGCTCGCCGCGAAGGGCAAGACGGGCGGCAATAAATACCAGTTGAACTAACAGCGAAAACAAACTGCCCGTCAAATCGCGCGTCTTTTGTTATCACTGCTTGCCACTGTGCTTCGTGATCGTCCGGCAGTAGATTCATCTGTCCTTTCATCAATGCGCTCATCTTAACACCTCCAGGATTTCGGTTCATTCTCAACTGGCGATGATATTAGTGAGTTTGTTACCTCGGTTCTATCCGATTCTTGTGGTCAAACTGAATCCATCCAACGAGCCTGCGGAGCAGGCGAAAGCATAAAGCCCAGGGTGCACCGAAGCGGAACCCTGGGTGCAACATAGTAATGAGTCCCAAGCCCGCGAAGCGGGCGACAGACGCTAACTGGGTTCTGTCGCCCGTTCCACGGGCTCGGATTTATTTTCTCGAGTCTACCCAGGGTTCGCTTTGCTTCACCCAGGGCTTTATGCTTTCGCCTGCTCCGCAGGCTCGTTGAAGGCTGCAAGCAGAGTGAACCGCTTGAGAGATTTGAAGAGTTGGATCAACCTGAGGTCGAGCGTTGAAATTCTTGTAAGGTGACAAGATCGCCTGTGCCGGTCGTGCGTTTTGCCCGCGCACATTCGTGTGGTTAAATGAAATCTCAGTAAGTCACTCCAATTTCAATGACCGATTTCCTGAGTTCGCTAAATCCTGAACAACGCACCGCCGTTGAAAACACCGAGGGCCCGCTACTGATCCTGGCCGGCGCCGGCTCGGGCAAAACGCGCGTCATCGCCCATCGCATCGCCTACCTGATCGCCGAGAAAGGCGTCGCGCCGTGGAATATTCTGGCGGTCACCTTCACTAACAAAGCCGCCCAGGAGATGCGCCAGCGCGTCCAGCGTCTCTTGCGCGATGAGGAACTCTCCAGTTGGCCGCTCGTCTCCACCTTTCACAGTCTCTGCGTGCGCATCCTCCGTCAGGACATCGAAAAGCTTAACGACAAATACACGCGCACCTTTACCATCTACGATCAGGACGACTCGCTGAGACTCATAAAGAACTGCATCAAAGATCTCGGCTACGACGAAAAGCAACTCGGCCTGCGCGCCACGCAGTCCACCATCAGCTCGGCAAAGAACCGTGGCGAAGACGTCGCAGCTTTTGCCGCGCGGGCCGATTACGTCGACGAGCGCCGCGCTTCGATTGCACGCGTTTACGAAACCTACGAGGAGCGCCTGCACGCGAACAACGCGCTCGACTTCGATGATCTAATGATCAAGACCGTGCGCCTGCTGCGTGATGTTCCGGAAGTGCGCCAGAAGTACAACAACAAGTTTCGCTACATCCTGGTTGATGAGTATCAGGATACAAACTCGTTGCAATTCTCCTTGATTAGTTTGTTGACTGAGAAACAACAAAACATCGCGGTGGTCGGTGACGAGGACCAGTCGATCTACAAGTGGCGTGGGGCCGACATCACTAACATTCTCAACTTTGAAAACCACTTTCCCAACACGAAAACAATCCGGCTCGAACAGAATTATCGTTCGACGCAAACAATTCTTGACGTCGCCGGGGCAGTGGTGAAACACAACCTTGAGCGCAAGGGAAAGAACCTCTGGACTTCGAACCCGCGCGGGGATCGCGTGCGGTATTTCCAGGCGTTCGACGCGGAATCAGAAGCGCGTTTTGTTGCCTCGAAGATACTGGAGCACCGGCAGGATGAGTACGACCTGCGGAGCGCAGTCTTGTATCGTACGAACTCGCAGTCGCGCGTGTTTGAAGAGGCGATGCGTCGCGCCGGCTTGCAGTACAACATCGTCGGTGGCTTCTCGTTTTACGAGCGCATGGAAGTGCGGGACATCATTGCTTATCTCAAGCTGGCGCTAAATCCAACCGACTCGATCGCGTTGCAACGCGTTATCAACAGTCCGCCGCGCGGCATCGGCAAACAGACTCTCGACGAACTGTCCCGGCGCGCGAATGACTATGGCCTTTCGCTTTGGGAGACGATCGCGCTGATGATCGAAAAACCGGAGGGCCTGAGCCTGCGCGCAGTGTCAGCACTCAAGAGCTTCCGCAAGCTTATCCTTCGCCTCGGTAAGATGGCTGGAATTCAGAACAGTACTCAGGGAACAGAGTCTCAAGAAGCACAGTCTCAAGAAGTAGAGTCTCAAGTCCCGGAATCTCCAGGTCAGGAAGGGCGGCTTGCCCCCGCTCTTGAGGCAGCTTCACCTTCTGACATTGTTAAGGCCGCCATCTTCGAAACCGGTTACGAGAACGCCCTCAAAGGAGAAAAGACTGACGAAGCCGAAGCACGTTTGGAAAACCTGCAGGAACTCGTGAACGCTGCTGTCGATTACGATGAGCAAGGCATTGACGGTTTGCGCGAGTTTATCGATCACTCCGCTCTTGTCTCCGACACCGATCAATACAAAGGCGACGCGCCCGTTACCTTGATGACCGCTCACTCCGCCAAGGGTCTCGAGTTTCCCCTGGTGTTTATCGCCGGTCTCGAAGACGGGCTGTTTCCTCATTCGCGTTCAGCCACGGATCCGGCGCAGTTGGAAGAAGAGCGCCGGCTCTGCTACGTGGCGATGACGCGCGCGGAAAGATTCCTGTACGTGACGCACGCGATGAAGCGCCGCGTTTACGGTGAAGAGTTGGCGTCCGAGCCTTCGCAGTTCCTTAACGAAATGCCGCTGGACCTGATGGAAGACCTTTCGCGCGGCAACTCCTGGCTTTCATTCGCCCGCGGCTCAACCCAGATTGATTACGAACACGGCGAGTATCGACGAGGCCAGGCGGCCGGCACGGGCGACGATCAAAGCGGGTATCGTAAAGAGAAAGGCAAATACGCAGGCAAGACTTACGACAGCGTCGACTCAATCGCTGAATTCTTCAAACAACGCGCGACGCAACTTGGCAACACCAGCGGCAGCTTTCAGTCAACTCGAGAAAAAGCAGAACAAGACAAGTCCAATCGTCGCCAAATCTCAAGTCAAAAGTCCAAAGGCCAAAGTCCAACGAACTCCGGCGGTTCGTCTTCCCCTTTACCCCTTCCCCCTTCCCCTGGTGGCTCTGGAGATTTCGTCCCCGGCTCCTACGTGCGCCACGCCAAGTACGGCCGCGGTCTCGTCCTGCGCCGCGAAGGCGTCGGCGATTCTCTGAAGCTAACAGTTACCTTCCCGGGCTACGGCCAAAAGAAGCTCATCGAAAAGTACGCTGGTCTTGAGCGAGCCTAGCGCACCCGTTCCCTGCTCATTACTCATTACTGATTTATTTAGGAGGCGACAAATGAAAACCCTGCTGATCTTTACTCTGATTTTCGCGTTTGCAACTCCCCATCAAGCGCAAACTCGACGCAAAACGCGAACTGCGTCAACACCCGTTCCGGTGAGCGGCCCATCTGCTCGCGGCCTGCTGCCCCAGTCGCTGCCGATCCGACGCGTGATCCTTTACAGCAACGGCGTCGCCTACATCGAGCGCCGCGGCCTGGTGGATGGCCACGCGGAGATCAACCTTTCTTTCAAGCAGTCGCAGGTCGATGACGTGCTGAAATCGATGGTCGTGCTCGACCTCGGCAAGGGACGGATCGGCGCCGTCAGTTACAACTCCAGTGCGCCATCGTCAGCGCGAATGGCCGACATTCCCTTCTCAATCGCGGCCGGCACCGATAGCAATAATAGCGGCGGCATGGCTGGAGTCTTAGGACAACTGCAAGGCGCGCGCGTCGTTGTCGCGACGTCCACGCGCACCGCAGCCGGATCCATTCTTACGGTCGAAGAACGCAAGTCGCAGATCGACGCCAATAAGCCGCCGCTTATTACGCATGCGCTGGTTATTTCGTCGGAGTCAGGCGAGTTACTCAGCTTTGATTTGGCTGAAGTGCGTTCGGTGAAGCTGGTTGATGAAGGGACGCGGCGCGACATCAGCGAGTTTGCAAATGCTTCAGCCTCGGCTCGACGTCGTGATGCGAAAACCATCGTGGTCACGTCAGACGGTGCCGGCTCGCGCGAGATGCTCGTGAGTTACACGATTGCTGCGCCGATTTGGAAAACGACCTATCGCGTCGTCCTTGATCAGTCAGGCAAACCTTTCTTCCAGGGCTGGGCCATCGTTGACAATGTCGGCGAAGAGGATTGGAACAGCGTTTCGCTGTCGCTTATTTCCGGCACGCCGGTTTCGTTCATTCAACCGATCCAGCAGCCGTTTTATCGCTATCGTCCTATTGTGCCAATGCCTTCGGATCTAAGACTCGAGCCTCAGGTCTATGAGCCTGGCGAAGGCGAAGCCGACGGCAGTAACGCTGGTGAAGGAGGGCGCACAAGCGCACAGGCCAACCTGGGTTACATCCTCAACAGCGACGCCGCCGCGAGGGCGGCTCAGCAGAGGCAAATACTAAACCTTCCGATGAATAGCCGAAGTGGTAATAACGTCGGAAATCTCGCCCTGGTGGCGCCGGGACTTGCTGGTGCGCCGCCGCCTGCTACCTCGTTGAGCGAAGCAATGACGCAGCCCGACTCAAGCGTGGAAACTGCCGCCACCGGCAGCGAACTTGGAGATCTTTTTGAGTATAAGATCGATCAGCCGGTTACAGTGCCGCACGATCGCTCGGCTTTGATCCCCATCGTACAGGCGCGCATGGATGGCGAGCGCGTTTCGATCTACAACGAAGCGGTACGCCGCGATCGGCCGATGGGCGGCATGCTTTTGAAAAATACAACCGCGCTGACACTTGAAGATGGTTCGATGACAATCATCGATGGCGACGCTTACGCCGGCGAAGCTTTACTGGAGCGGTTGAAACCCGCGGAGCAAAGATTGGTCTCGTTTGCCCTCGATCTGGGCACCTTAGTGACAGCGCGCACGAAAGAAGATCGAGCGCCGACGTTCCTGGTGCGCGTAATCAACGGCACCTTCCAGGCGCATTACCACCAAACAAGCAAGAAGGTATATACGCTCACAAACCAAACTGACAAACCGCGCGCCGTCTTTATCGAACATCCGGTACGGCAGGATTGGAGCTTAACGGAAGACACGCCGAAGCCTGAGGGCAAGAGCGCGCGTTATTACCGTTTTCGCGTGCCGCTCGATCCGCACCAAACTGCTGAAGTCGCAGTGACCGAGCGCCGGGCATTCGTGGACAGTTATGTGCTACAGAATTTCACGCGCCCGGATCTGGAACTGTTTATTGCTCGCGGCTACATCGACGCTCAGACGCGAGCGGCGTTGGAGAAACTCATCGAGCTCAAGGACCGCCTCGCGGCGAATATTTCACGGCAACAAGTCATCAACAACGAAACGGCGGAGATTGCGGCGGACCAGGCGAGACTGCGGGAGAACATCAAGGCTCTGACTGCGACCACCGAAGCGAAACAACTCATCGCGCGCTACGTCGCTAAGGCTGATACACAGGAGTCGCGCCTAGAGCAGTTGGAGAAAGATCGCCGGTCGGCGCTTGAGGAGCAAACTCGACTGCAAGCTGAGTTGAACTCCGCCATACGCAGCTTGTCGTTCGATCGACAGCTAAACCAGTGAAGCGCAGGCTCGGGGTAAAACGACTTATGGCAGTTCACGGTGGAGCGTTTAATTCAGTGGAGATCCGCTCCGCCTGGATGCCCTGGCTCAAGGTCGAAGCAAGCTTCTATACACTGCACGAAGACCCACGCGCGTCACATATCACTCATCACTAATTTTCAGTCAAGTTGGATGAGTGCATTCTTCAGACTGACCGCTGATCCGGGCATCTTATGAGTTGCTCGAAACGGCTGTGTCGGTCCTAACTGAAAGCAGTGAGTAGTTTAGCTGGCTTGTAGGCGTTTCCTATCCAGAGCGGCACTGCACTTGCTGCGCGAGTTAGCGCCCCTCTTGAAAATCTCACGATTCCTCAACCGTAATTTCGGACGACCTCTCCCTTGGTCCATAGCCCCGGCAACGAATTGCTTTACCAATCAAGATGAAGAGAGGGTGATTATGAAAAAGCTCGCTGTTCCAAGAACGGATGTCACATCCCTGATTTCAAACGTGCTGATTATTTCCGCCGTCGCGGCGGCTGCAACTCCATTACTCCTTGGCGACCGACTGGTCCTGATTGTGTGCGACGTTGCCAGCCAAGGCTCACTGCTGCTTCAAGAGATCAGCATCTCTTTGCAAAGGTTATTAAGTTAGGCTGAAACGGTTTTTGAATAGAGTGGAACGTTCACTGCAACACACAGGACGAGATCAGTAGGCGGACTACAAACCTCTCCTCCCCGCCACCCATTCCTGCAAACTCAGTTTTCCCCTTCCCCCTTTTCGGCTCGGCCCATTCCATAACGTTCATTCGTGACTCATATCGTTGCATTAATCAGCTCGAAAGTACCGAGGCTTTCGGATTCTTGGAGCGTTTAAGTCATTGTCTATCACCGTCGTGGCAGGAAGTCGGTACCACCCCGCAGGAGCGGGTGGATAGCAGATTCCGACCTTGTCACGGCGGATATCCACGTTTAAGGGCCTGAATGCGGTCGAAACCCACCTCTACCGCGAGGTGGTACTGACTTCATTTCATCGTAACAAGTGTTTGATCATCGAGATGTGAGTCAAAGCGCGTCGCGCTTTCCGAAATCTCGCCTGCAACCTCGCGCCAGTGGAATGGTACTTGCCAATTCTGAGATTGCTAATTTGAACAAGCTCTTCCCGGGGATCGCAAAATCAGAAGGGGAATATCAATGAAACTAAATTACAAACGCACGGCAACGTCCGCCCTGCTTGCGTTGGCTGTGCTCGTCAGCGCCATTGGCGTAGCGAGCGCACAGGGCCGCCGCGGTCGTGGGCAGGAACGAAGCCAGGAGAATCAGAGTCAACCTAATCAGGAACAGCAAGACCAACGACGGGCAGAGCAGGAAAGCCGTCGCAATGCGCAACGGCAACAGCACGAACAGCAACAGCAAGCACAACAGGCTGAGCAGCAGCAAGCCACACAGCAACACGCCGAACAACAGCGTCAACGTGAAGCCCAGCGCGCCGCCCGGCCGGCTGAGTCAAATCAGCGTGCGGAGCAGCAACAGCGCCAACAGGATCGATGGCAGCAAAACCGTCAACGTGTCGATCAGAATCAGGACGAGCAGCGACAACGCTGGGAACAGAACCGCCAACGTGTCGACCAGAACCAGGAACAACAGCGAGCGCGCTGGGAACAGAATCAGCAACGCGTTCGTCAGAATCAGGACCAACAGCGCGCCGAGCAACAGCAGAGATGGGAACAGAACCGTCAGCGTGATCGAGGCGACGAAGCCAGACGCCGCAGCGAGGACCAGCAGCGTGCGGAGCAGCAGAGACGCGCGGAGCAGGAAAGGCAATTGCAACTGCAGCGCCGCCAGGAGCAGCAGCAGAACTCGGACTGGCAGCGACGCCAACAGCAGGACTCGACCCGTCGGCAAGATTCAGATCGCTGGCGCGACGGCTCAAATCGCACCGGCACTCAAAACCGCGACTGGCGCACCAACCAGACAAACAACCAGCAACGCGATTGGCGCCAATATCAGGAACGGCGTGCTAACCAGTATAGTCAGGAATGGTATCGCAACCAGAGTTACGCGCAGCAGCGACAGCGCCTGCTCGAGCAGCAGCGACGTCTAGCGCAACTGCGCTATCAGCAACGCTATCTCGAGCGCTTGCGTCAGGATCAACTGCGTCTGCAAAGCTGGCGGTACAGCGATTACGGACCGTACAACTATCGCTATTCACGTGGCGGCAGTTATTACGAAACGAATCAGTATGGCGCCCAGATGCTGCGCCAGGCGATTAACAACGGTTACGAAGAAGGCTTCCGCGCCGGCCAGGCCGACCGCCAGGATGGTTGGGGCTTTAGTCCGCAGGATGCCATCGGCTACGAGGACGCGAGCTACGGCTACGACGGCTATTACGTAGACCAGAGCGAGTATCAATACTACTTCCGCCAAGGCTTTGACCGCGGTTATGAGGACGGGTACTACAGCCGCAATGAGTACGGACGTTACTCAAACGGCAACGCGAGCATCCTCGGCACAATCCTGGAGACGATCCTGAATCTCCAACTGATCAACTAACCAACCGCTCAATATTGTGAGCACTAACCAGCGTCCAGTTTCGACCTGTCGAAACTGGACGCTTTTTTAAGTTCACCAAGATGATTAATGAAACCCTTCAACAAGCCCGCGGAGCGGGTGACAGCATAAAGCCTGGGGCGTGAGCCCCAGGTTGGTGGTAGTAGAAAGGGGGAGAGCCCGCGCGAGCGGGCGACAGTCCTCACAAATTCATTCTCCACGATTCCCAAAATTTGTTTCCGCTGTCGCCCGCTCCCGCGGGCTTCCTTCTTTCTACTGCGACGATCCTGGGGCTCACGCCCCAGGCTTTATGCTGTCACCCGCTTCGCGGGTTCGCCCTCGGTTCTGTATTTGTGTCGATACACACCATATTAGCTGACCTTGCATTGTCTCACCGGCCCACTACCGAGTTAATGCCTCGTTTGACTTTTGCCTTTGCCTGGGATAGAAGTGCGCCAACCAAATCAGACCGCTTGTTAATTCCCAACTAAACTTCCCAACCCGATTCAAAAGGAGTCTCCCAAAATGAAACGAATTCTAGCAGTATCACTGTTGATGATTGCCGCTGCGACCATTGCCTTTGGTCAGTGTAGCGACGCCGACAAAAAGAAGTTGGAAGATTTTGATCGCGCCTGGGGCGAAGCCAGCGTTCGTGGCGACCGGGCCTTTCTGCAAAACGTCTACGCCGACAACTTTGTTGGCTTAAGCGCGACCGGCGCCATAGACAAAGCTCAGACCGTTGACGGCGCCGTCAAGCAGGCTGAGCGCGATAAAGCGAACCCGAATGCCGCCAAGGTCACCCATGATTACTACATGATTACCTGCACGCCAAACTCGGCAACGATCACGCATCGCAACGTAATCACCGAAAAGTCAGGCGGCAAAGAAGAAACTTTCTACACCCGCAGCGTTCACGTCCTGGAACGGCGCGGTGATGGCTGGCAGGTCGTAAGCAATGCCGGTCATCCGCTGGACGACGCGGGCGCTCTGCTCTACATGGAGCGCGAGTGGAACGATGCCAGCAAGCGCGGCGACGTGGCCTGGTTCGAACGCAATTACGCTGACGATGCCACGGACATAAGCAGCCGCACCGGCGCAGTTCACAGCAAAGCGGAAGAGATTGCTTCGATGAAAAGCGACAAGACGGTGCTTGACTCGCTCGAGCTTTCGGACCTGAACGTTCGCGTTGAGGGAAACGCAGCGATCGTGACGGGCATCAATCGCGTGCGAGGCAAAGACGCCGAAGGAAAGCCGATCGACCGTCGGACTCGCTTCACTGACACCTACATCAAACGCGACGGACGTTGGCAGGTGTGGGCTACCCAGGGAACCGCGGTTCAGTAATACCAAGAACCGAACACCGAACAATCGCACGCAGATGACAACGAAAGGGCCACTCATTTTTGAGTGGCTCTTTTTTTAAGTCAAGGGCGACATGGTTTGGACGGCAGCGGCTGGGTCTCTCGTTGAAAGGCATTCTGCTACCGCGAGGTGGTACTGACTTCATGCCACAAAAATTCGCAGTATCCGATCTCCATATCATTGTCTTGCCCTCTTTAATCAGTGTAATCTGCGGACAACTTCAGATGGACAACCCTGACGAAATCAAGGTCTTCATCACGAATCGCGAGTCGAAGTGTGACGACTGCGGCGAAGACCTTGGTCGCCATGCCTGGATCACGTTGCAAAGAGATAAAGGGGCCCTATGCCTGACGTGCGCTGACCTCGACGAGCTGACCTTTCTCCCTACCGGCGACGCCGCACTCACCCGCCGCGCCCGCAAGCACTCGCTACTCTCCGCCGTGGTTTTGAAATTCAGCCGCGCCAGAAGACGCTACGAACGCCAGGGCCTGTTGGTCGAAGAGTCGGCGTTGCAGCGAGCGGAAACCGAGTGCCTGGCTGATAGCGAGATCAGGTCCCGACGCGCGGAGCGCGAACGGATCCGCCGCGAAGATTTAGACCATCAATACATCGAAGCCTTCGCCAGCCGCGTCAGAGAACTCTTTCCTCACTGCCCGACCGGAAGAGAATTCGAAATCGCCGAACACGCCTGCCGAAAATACAGCGGCCGCGTGGGCCGTTCCGCCGCCGCCAAGTCTTTCGACGAGCACGCAGTGCACCTCGCCGTCATCGCTCACATTCGCCACCGCGAAACGAACTACGACCAGCTGCTGGGCAATGGTTGGCCCAGACACGACGCCCGCGCCCCCCGTCCGCAACCGCGTTGATGAGATCTCCGAGAGTTGGAAATAGCACCCCCTATTGCTGAATCGAGCGGCTTCGATGACCAGGTGGTTGCAAACCGGAAAAGTGTAGGGGGTCACCCGTGCCCAGCGCCAAAGGCGCGAAATGTGACAGCCTGGGCCATCGGCCCAGGTACAGACTCGTCGAAACACTCTGAGCGCTGAAGGCGCGGAATATTCCGAAGGCGCAATACGCTTTCTCCGGTCACCACTTTATTTCGCGCCTTCAGCGCTTCCAGAGTTTACTTGACTCCTGACCCTGGGGCGTTGCCCCAGGCTATTGCATTTCGCGCCTTTGGCGCTGCGAGTTTCAAGCACTTCTACTACGCTCGGATGATCTCCGATGGACAGGCCGAGCGCGAAAACTAACGGATGTACCACATCGCCACAACCGGCGGCAGTTATTACGAAACCAATCAGTATGGCGCCCAGATGCTGCGCCAGGCGATTAACAACGGTTACGAAGAAGGCTTCCGCGCCGGTCAGGCCGACCGCCAGGATGGCTGGGGCTTTATTCCGCAGGACGCCATCAGCTACGAGGACGCGAGCTACGGCTACGACGGCTATTACGTAGACCAGAGCGAGTATCAGTACTACTTCCGCCAGGGCTTTGACCGCGGTTATGAGGACGGCTACTACAGCCGCAACCAGTACGGCCGTTATTCAAACGGCAACGCGAGCAATCCTCGGCAAAATCCTGGAGACTATCCTGAACCTCCAACTCATCAACTAACCAACCGCTCACTATCGTGAGTAACTAACCAGCGTCCAGTTTCGACCCTTCGAGACTGGACGCTTTTTCTTTTCGACCAAAGCTTTTGTTGATTGCTGTTGACTCGCTCACCTAGATTCTGTTCTAGCTCGGTTTTCAAACTCCATGAACGGTCGACTGCGTTAGCGGCTTCGTGCTCGCTTTCTTACTCGGAAGAGTTGCGACCGAAAGGGGGGCGATGAGGCGCTCGTAGAGGCCGAAGAGGTGTTCGACGCGTTCGCGGTCGCCGGTGAAGGGCGCTGGGCAGTAGAGCTTGTCGACCGCTTTGTCGAGCTCTTGATGCGCCTTTACGCAATTGATGGGGGCTTGACGTCAACATCGTAGAGGTCCGCGAGAGTGGGGTTGGGAAACTCGGCGCGCGCGTCGAGCACGGATCGAGCAAGCATGCGAATCTTTGTGCGTTGTTCGTTGTGCTTTCTTGGTACCACTTGAATTACAGGGCACAATTAATCGAACCTAACTATCCCTCTCACTGTGAGCCCTGTACGGTTCAGCAGCGCTTTTACAGTCGATGCATAGTTTCTTTCAGTTCACTCAAAGTGCGCATCGCAAATTACAAGTTGAAGTTCGTCCTTGGATAGGCTAGAAGTCGTCTCCGCTTAGACACAACCGATCTCGAAACAGGTATATCGGTTTCAGGTGAAGGAAATGCTTCAGTGGAGTCGTACTGTCAGACGATTCCTCATCACACGCTTAAATTCGATCTCCGTTATGTCGAAGCATAAGACCGGTCGACGGGTTCTATGCTAAAGTTCTTAATATCGATTTGTCTGAAGACTTAGAAGAGAATAATGATCGAGAAAGAATTTGATGTTCCGTTTGTAGCAGCGTTGGCTTTGCGCGAGAAGCAGATCCAACAAAACTACAGGCCAATAATTGCGGTTCATAAGTGGTTTGCGCGTCGGCCAGGAACTTTGTTTCGATCGTTGTTACTGTCCGAGTTCGCACCGGGCCGACTTGAGGATAATTTCTTTCTGAAGAACGATCTGAGAGGCATTAGAGTCGCAGACCCTTTCATGGGTGGGGGAACGCCCCTGCTTGAGGCTAATCGAGTTGGATGCGACGTTGTCGGCTACGATATTAATCCAATGGCCTATTGGATCGTTCGACAAGAGATCGAGCACCTCGACCTAAAAGCCTATCGCGAGGCCGCTGACGAGTTGACCTGTTGGCTTAATGAAAAGGTTGGGCACCTTTACAAGACGACGTGCCTATTCTGCCGTTCGCACCAAGCCGACGTTAAATACTTCATTTGGGTTAAGACTCATCCTTGTCATCAATGTCATGAGAACATCGACCTCTTCTCGGGTTATCTGCTTGCGGAAGATCGACGACACCCTAAGAACGTTTTTGTGTGCGCAGCCTGTGGTGAGCTAACAGAAGTCGTTGATCGGAAGAACCCTGGCGGGTGTCATTCGTGTGGGAGCCTGCTCGAACTTTCTGGCCCAGCAAAACAGAACCATTGCAAGTGCAAACGCTGCGGGACTCTTAATAAGTACTCGCCTCGACCGAATGGCCCTCTGAAACATCGAATGTTCGCCATTGAATACCATTGTTTCCGCTGCAGACCGAAACATCAGGGGCGGTTCTTCAAGAAGGCTGACGCCGACGATTTGACGAAATACATTGAAGCGGAATCAACATGCGCAACGCTTAACTCACCTTTCATTCCAGACGACGAGATTCCATCAGGGGACGAAACAGATCGACTCCATAAATGGGGCTACCGGAAATACAGTGAAATGTTCAATGCACGGCAACTCTTAGGGCTGGCTTTGAGCTGCAAGGCCATATCACGCTTATCAGATTTATCCTTGCGGAACGCACTCGCGACTAACCTCTCAGACCTACTTCGATACCAGAACATGTTATGCCGATACGACAAAATGGCGCTTAAGTCGCTAGACATCTTTTCCGTACACGGATTTCCTGTCGGCCTAATCCAATGTGAGTCCAACTTCCTTGGACTAAGAAACTCGGTAAAAGGGACAGCCATCGGTAGTGGGGGCTGGCTGAATATTGTTGATAAATATATTAAGGCGAAGACCTACTGCGCAAAGCCTTTTGAAATACAGCACAAGAATGGAAACAAGAGACAGATAATGGTTCCCGGCGAGTGGATTGGAAATGGCAACGGGGTTGCAGGTGGAGAGGGGCGTAGCGTCTCTCTTAATTGTTCGAGCGCAACGGTCGCTGATCTGCCATCAAATTCTCTGGACGCGGTTCTAACGGATCCTCCTTATTTCAGTAACGTGCAATATGCGGAGTTAATGGATTTTTGCTACGTATGGTTGCGCCGCTTGGTGAAGGATGAGACCGAAGGATTCACAAATGCATCGACTCGCAATGTAAACGAGTTGACAGGCAACATCACTATGGAGCGGGGCCTAAAGCATTTCACTGAAGGTTTGTCTGAGGTCTTTTCACGGATGGCAAAAGCGCTTAAACCCGGAGCACCTTTTGCTTTCACCTATCACCACAACTTTATCGATGCTTACTTTCCTGTGGCTGTGGCGGTCTTGGATGCGGGATTGACATGCACTGGGTCGCTGCCATGCCCAGCGGAGATGGGCGCTTCAATTCATATCAGTGGCACAGGTTCATCAGTTGTGGATACGATCTTTGTTTGCCGTTCAACGGGAACTGTGCCTCGAAGACTGCTTGGCAATTCGCCGAAAGAGATTGCGGACTTGGTTAAGGATGACATTATTCAACTAAAAGCTGGGGGGGTTACAGCCTCACGGGGCGACATACGGTGTCTGATCTTTGGGCATTTGATCCGCTTTACCATCTGGCAGCTCAAACAATCTTGGGACAAGCAGATGGCTGTCGGAGATAAGCTGGCAACGGTAGCAAATCAAATTAGTAAGCTGGGAGGGGCCGAAGCGGTCAATAGTTTCATCCTTGATACTCAACGAAAGGATAAAACCCCCCAATATAAAACAATGGTTAAATCGGCGAGAGACGCTGCCCAATTCTCATCATGACAAAGTTTCCGTTCGAAGTGCCCTTCGACGAAGTTGAGGCAAACATTGATGCGCATGTGTCCGCTGTCTTTTCCTGCCTTGAATCAGAATTCCTCATCATGCCGAAAGGCATAGGATTCATAGATTACATTGCGTTCGAAACCGGATATGAAGCCCTCAAAAAGGCTACCAGAGAGTTCGCGGATGTGCGAGCGGACACTCTACTGGCCGCGGTGATTGAAGTCCCCGTCTCTTTCATTGTACTGCGAACTATTTTGGGTTTCACACCGCCTGAATGGGCCTATGTCGCAACTCAGCGAACTGGGGTCGAAATTGGACAGGGTTTTGTTCGGTCATATGATCGGAAAATTCGATTACAACCGCTAAGGGCTTTGCCGATAACAGGCGTATCCGTCAATCGGATAAGAGCCTTGGTTGACACCGCGTCCCATCTAATTTCAGAAGGTGCTCCCAGGGTTAACGTTGATAGACTTCATCGGCTCGATAAAGCGGACACTAAAACAGGTGTTGACTCTTTGCGATCCGTAGCAGAATTAGGTGCTCCATACGCGATGCTCCTCTATGAACGTTTTCTTGGAAGGCCTTTCGCGGGCCATCGAGACTCAGTTTCGGAGCTTGTGGGCGACACCATGGAATCAGCTATAGAAACAGTTCTTAGCAGTGCGGGCATTAGCTATCGAAAGACCAAAAGAGCCGAACGTTTGCCTGGATTTGATCAGGCGCCGGACTTCATTATCCCGAGCGAGTTCAACCCCCAAGTCATTATTGAAGCAAAGATCACAGAGGACGATGGAACAGCTCGCGACAAAATTACTCGGGTTCAACATCTGGGTGAACTCAGCATGGCCAGTCAGCCATCTGACCAGCCTAAGTATGAAGTCGTGGCGTGCATCGGTGGCCGCGGGTTCGGAGTGCGTCGAGAGGACATGCGAAAGCTAATATACGCTACGAGGGGAAAGGTCTTTACTGTGAAGACTCTTGATCGACTTATTGAATGCACCGAGTTGAGAACCTTCAGTTCAAAATAATCTAATCGCGGACGGGACGCCCGCGGTCCCAGTGTTCAGTTGATCCTAGTCGGTTGGACTTGGGACGCCGCTGGATGAGCCTCCCTCACGGTCGGGCTACTGCCTCAGTCGATGCTTGAAGCCCGACATGATTCGTCTGACTATCTCACGGGCACCATCAGCCGGCGCTTCGCGGCTTCGGCGGCGACTTCTGATTGGCCGTTGAGGGTGAGGAGTCTTACGGCGGCGCGGCGAACTTCACC
>Ga0070697_100000203_pt1 | contig 48699 bp, 39 predicted proteins | sample KBSK1501metaG_FD_65475 | JGI IMG/M metagenome (GOLD analysis project Ga0070697, IMG submission 65475) | Corn, switchgrass and miscanthus rhizosphere microbial communities from Kellogg Biological Station, Michigan, USA - KBS K1-50-1 metaG | ecosystem: Host-associated > Plants > Roots >... | reverse complement strand
CGTCTTGAGAACACCAATAGAGTTGCTCAGTTGCTTTTGTGCACCATCGACTGTGCCAAGCTCGGATATCGATACGATCCTATCTCCGTGATATTGATACCCAATTTCGACAAACAAGATCAAGAACACGAGGATGCTAGTGGATGCAAGCAAGCTGCACAAGACAAACCTTTTCCGATACCAATCCTGCAAAGCAGATCTTACTGCCGGGGCATAGATTCTAAACGGCGTGTATCTTAGGGCGACATAAAAGATGGCAAAGGTGATGGACACTGCCCCTGCGGTGCCCACCCAACTGTTCGGAAATTCAAATCCCATCAAGAGCCGGACTCCTATTAGCAGGCCAAACCAAAGGACAAGAATGATGACCTTTTCTTTACCATAACTTCGAAGCTCTTTGAAATCAAGTAATGCCGTGGTTATTCGACACCAAAAGCTGAAAACCTTTGTTTTCTTTATGAGGTGTCATCATAAATTTTAGATAACTTTGTCAATTTTCTTAATGTAATATTGGACCTATTCACAGATTAACATAATCAACGGTAACGGAAATCCTACTTTGCAACTAACCTTACGCAACACTGGAATGGATACAATTTCCATTACTGGAATAAAATGTGGCAAGCCAATTCCGACAAGTCTTTGGGCGAGTGATGGACAAAGTGTTCCGCTACAACCCAATGAGGAAAAGACCTTGAATATTCAATTTGACTCATTGGATTACATCGGGGCAAAGATTCAGAATCCCGATGGCACCGTAACTTACCTTCTTCCGCAAGCGGGCTGGACAAAAGACGTGACTGTTACCGGTGTGAATTCACTGGGTCATACTTTATCAATTGTTGTTGTGGTGCCTGTAGCTGTAAGTACAGTCCAAGAGGCTTCAGACGTACCGACTGGGATAAGAATATCGATAACTGATGCCATAGTACAAATTGATAACGGCGGTAGTTATACTGTTTCGTTCATCGTTAGTAACAACAGCACCAGCGACATAATCTTGAATTCTTTAAAAGTGAAAGGAGTAAAAATGCCTTGGTCGGATGCGTTTACTATGCAAGCCGGTTCTACCTTTAAGGTGAAGTCAACCACTTCCGGAGGACTATCTGATTCTGACGTCGGCTCATCAGTAGATGTTATAGTGTCGGGGCAGGTATTGGGTGGTGATTCACAAGATGTAGCCGAAGGAACCCCAGTTTACGCTACCGCATCTGCTCCAATACTTCACTCTTGAAGTTATGGTTTTGGCCTTATAGGGATAAACGAATCTGCCATCGAAAAGTAACGATAAGATGATGTAAAGTTTTTCTGCGTGCATGGGATAAATGGCTACCAGAATTGCACACATTCGTATTGGAATATTCGCATATAATTGTCATAATGGTCAGAATTTAGTAAATCTAACATAATTAAATGACAGTATTTGACGATAATCAGCCATTTGATACCCGGAAACCTGACCAACTTTAGAGATACTGTATTCTATAACTTCAAGCGTTATTTTCCATACTTGCTTATATTCTCATAACTCTCTCACGTGATTAATGTCAACAAACAAGAGCTTCACGTTAAAGTCAACGTTGATAGGAGCTGTATTAATGCTTTCGCTGCTGAGCATTGCGGCAACCAAAGCTTTCGCAGCCGGAGATACTTTCGCAAGAGCCGATCCGGAGCCATATACCCCGCCAGGTACTGTAGATTGTGTAGGTCTGACTGATATTGCAGAGGTCACATCAATAGAGTGCAAACTCTTTGATGACACAAACTGTCCAAAAGGCCCTGATGTGCCATGCGCAGTAGGAACTGACGCTTCTGCCACGTCGCCACCAACCTTTACTCCTGTGCCAGGATCATGTGGTGCGGGCTGTGAAGAATATCGTGTAACATTCGATCCAGTTGCAGCAGGTGCGGATACTACCCCTGACAAAGAGCTTCACTTCACGATAACCTTCTTGAATTCCGACGGCCAACCAATCGCTGTTCAAGGAAAGGACGTGAGAACACACTCATTCCTGGTCATCCCTGAATCACCAATTGGAATGGTTGCAATTGTTGGAGCAGCACTTGCGGGTCTTGGTGGATTCTATCTACTCAGAGGACGCCACAGCACCAGTCAAGATCTAGCATCAGGCATCTAAAACAACAACGCGTGGGAGCAAGATTTTTTCTCCCTTCATTTTTGTCTTTCTCTGAAATCATCTATGTAGTACTTCTAGTTAGGGGGTATCAAAGGCAACTATGGATCAATTCGTCCAATAAGCTACATTGGTCAAACTTGCAGCAACAGATGCACTGGAGCAACACAAAAAATGACTATTATCCTGCATGTGAAGATTGAAAGAGGAAAAGAGAATTCCTCTTCAGAATCCAGACCAACCAATGGACGGCAGAAATATTAATAACAATCTAGTGCGATTAATAGATAATCTTTGTTTTTTGGGAACTATCGAACTTTGACAGGATTGTACTTGAGTCTTTATCTTTTGCTAAGCGTAATTTTGCTGTTCAATCCGTTTGTGGTCATGCCTGCATACGCTTTAGAAGGGATCACTTTGCCCCCCGGCTTTGAGGCGAAAGAGATTGTTTCTGGGTTGAAGAACCCCACTGATATTGCATTTTCGGAGGATGGCAGATGGTTCATATCGGAACTTGCAGGTACTGTGCGAGTTGTTGAAAATGGCAAACTTTTGAAAGATCCACTTCTAGATATATCCGATCACGTAAGTGCTTTCCAGGATGGAGGCCTTCTTACAGTTGCACTTGATCCTGACTTTCAGACAAACGGCTACATCTACCTCTTGTACGCTTACCGAAGTCCTGGGACTGAAATATCAGATCCACAGACAAACCGGCTAACAAGGCTTCAACTCGATCCCGTGACAGCAAATTTCATGACACCACAAATTAATCCACCTGAGAAGGTTCTGCTTGGCTCAATATCGACCCCGTATGATCGTGGGCAGAATGGCCTTTGCAGAGCCGGAAGCGATTGTATGCCTTTCGATGCTGGAAACCATGCTTCGGACTACATCCTGTTTGCTCCCGACAAAACGATGTTTGTTTCTATTGGCGATGGCTCAAGCGCAAAGCATACAGATGAGCGAGCACTAAGGAGTCAAGACAAGAACTGGATGTCAGGAAAGGTGCTTCGTATGGATAGAGAAGGAAAAGGTTTGGAAACTAACCCATTCTGGAATGGTGATCCTGACGATCCTATTTCAAAGGTGTATTATTATGGACTTCGCAATCCTTTTCGTCTGACACTTCATCCCGAATTTGGTTTATTTATAGCCGATGTAGGATTGCACGAATGGGAGGAAGTCAATTATTCTCCCACAGCCGGTGCTAATTTCGGATGGCCCTGCTATGAAGGTAACTTTGTCAGCAAAGAATATTCTTCAGATCCGGACACAAAGCCAGCTTGCGATCTTCTTTACAGTAGTCCAGAATCTGTCACACCGCCCCTCTATGCTTATCCACATCTCGTTCCGGATACGGGAGGTGCTATCATAGGGGGAGCCTTCTATTTCGGAAATGCGTATCCGCTAGAATTTCAGGGCAATTACTTCTTTGCGGAACTTTACAAGGGCTATATGAAAAGGGTAATTCTGGACTCCACCGGAAAATTTGTTTCAGCAGAGGAATTTGCTACAGGTTTGCCATTGGGTACAACGAAGGTATTCACGTTTCCTGATGGAGATTTGGGATGGCTTGCACTTTATTCAGGTAAAATATACAAGATTAGCTATACGGTAGAGAATAGACCCCCGGTCGCGGTTTCATCTGCTGACGTTACGTACGGTAGCCAGTTGCCTCTAGAAGTACAGTTTAAGGGCGAAGAGTCCGTTGACCCCGACGGTGACCAATTGACTTATTCATGGGATTTTGGTGATGGGTCCAGCAAGTCAGATCAACTAAATCCCACGCATAGTTACTCAAATGCCGGAAAGTATATTGTAACTTTAACGGTAGAAGATGATAAAAACGTCAAGAGCACGAAGCAAATTCTAGTCTATCCAGGCAATAGCCCTCCTGATGTATCGATATCGAGTCCGCAAAGCAATCTTATATTCAGAGATGGAGACCACGTATCATTCTCAGGCATAGCCTCAGATAATGAAGATGGCAACATTCCTGCTAGTCTTGCGAGATGGAAGTTGATTCTGCACCACGAAAACCACATCCATGAGATACCATTTGACAATAATACTGGCATGTCTGGAGAATTTGTTGCCAAATACCATGGCGATAACTCATCTTATGAACTGGAGCTCTCTGTTACAGATAGCGGTGGACTCACTTCAAGCAAATCGGTTAGCTTTGATATTAATTATGATACGAAATATTCCTATCAACCCGCATATCGACTGCTTGGAGGAAACTACTTTGAGCTACCAAGTTCTCCTTTGTTCCAATTGTACAAGTTTAGCGTGGCAGCTTGGTTCAACACAAATAAGGATGGTCCATCAGTTTTTTACATTGTAAACAAGGGAGGGGGAGGTCTAGAAACCGCCGGCAGTAATCAAAACTATGGGATCTGGATGAACAATGAAGAACACATAGTTGGTGGGTTTGAGTCATCAGACAGTGATAACGATTTCGCAACATCCCCTCTTACATACAATGATAGTAAATGGCACTATGCCGTGGTTACATACGATGGATTAGCGACGATCTTGTACGTCGACGGTATGCAGGTGGGAATGGAACCAGCTGAACAGGAACCAGCTAAACAGGAACCAGACACAACTACTAATCCCCTTAGAGTAGGGGCCAATTCCTATCCATTGAACGGATTTTTCGTTGGGCAGATAGATGAAATTAGGTTATGGGACAGGCCTCTCTCAGCCGCTGAAATAGCAGATCAATACAACAATGGGAAATATGAGACAAATGGGCAGATCTTGTACTTGCCTTTCGATGACTCATCAAATGCCGTAATTCCTGAGAACCTGGGTCTTGAAAGCTATGGCATAAAGGCGGTGTTTTCCAATGGTGATGTTAGTGGTTTTAGAATAGAACCAGAATCCAAGAGTATCGCATTACAACTAAATACTAAAGGAACAAGTGGGGGTGAAGGCAAAATTGAATTAATACTTCCAAGGAACTTGTTAGACGCAAGAAATGGAATGAATGATACTGAATTTACTATCATGGTTGGCAAAAACATTGTCCAATATCGTGAAGAATTAGGCTATTCGGAAAGCGAACGAAAAATAGAATTTATCGTTCCCGAAGACTCCACAGAAGTCACAATAGTAGGCACGCGGATGATTCCAGAATTCCCTGCTTCATTATTAGCATTAGTGGCTGCTGGAGCAATCGGTTCACTTTTGACGGTCCAGCGGAAACTTAAATGGTAATGCCTTTCCTAGTAATTTCGTCACTAATACAAGCTTAGCATGTCTTGATTTTCTTCTGTTAATGAAAAATACTAAATCTATCATGAGAGAATAGAGTACTTCTAGGTTATGGAACTAATAATACAGAATATTCAAAAATAATGTCCATAGGCCCTTTTATGGCTCGAAACTGCAGCCGATCTAGATGATGAAGCCTGCCGCAAACCATACCAGTCTGTTTCCTGGTGACTTTGACAAAACCCAGAGGCAATCAAAACAATTTCTAATTTGTCAGGCTTATAGCGCCTATAATAGTGGCGAAGTAGCGATAGTCATCTCCTTAATCGAGACCATCAGGAAAATCGCTCCTGACGCGGAAATTTCAATCATGACACCTTCTCCTGAGCAAGCAGAAAGAAAGTATTCGAAATATTGCGTCAAAGTTTATCCAAGATTACTGAGTATGTCATCGCAAAGCCATAAGGGGATCGGCAGGTTCTTTGACTTTTCCAAGCTGATGTTAAAGGCTTTTTCATATCTGGTCCGCCTGAAGATCGACAACTTTATTATCAGTAGCACAAGCAAAGTCGCCTTTGACCTTTTTCGTAAAGCGGACGTTGTTATTATTGCGGGTGGAGGCACATTTGGTGGGGCAAAATACCGTTCATTGACTGGCAACTTGTTTCCAATCTATCTAGCAAAGAAACTTGGCAAGAAAGTCATGGTTTATGGACCGTCTGTGGAGCCATTTACCAGCAAAGTCGTGAAGGTTGCGACAAAATACATACTTAACATGGCAGACCTGATTACTGTCAGAGAAGAGCTAACTTTTGATTTGCTAAAGTCGCTTCGAATAACTGCGCCTCTGCATCTCACGGCAGATCCGGCTTTCCTTATTGGGAATGAACCCCTAAGTGCAGGTCGTTCTCTATTGGCAGAAGCTGATATCCCAATAGCCACCGGTAAACTCATGATAGGGATGACCATCAGGGATTGGAATTTTCCTAGAGAGAAGAATTCTTTCCGCAGACGGAAAATGTATCTAAACGCACTTCAGGAAACGATTGAAAAAATCGTTGCTGCAAGAGATGATGTGTTAATCGTGATTTTTAACACATCCATCAATGCATCTTTTGGGGATGATGATCGCGTGATCGCGAGTCAAATCAAGATGAAACTTAGGCCGAACCTTCGAAATAGGGTTTATCTTCTAACAAGGGACTATACCCCGCATGAAACAAAAGCCATGATAGGAAACATGGAGATTTTTATAGCTTCTCGTTTCCATTCCGCAGTCTTTGCCCTCTCTATGGGGGTACCATTACTCATGGTAGCGCTAGAACCACACAAGAATCATGGAATCATGAAAATGATGGATCTCAGCGATTACACTCTGGACGCAAGTTCAGTGACATCCGATAAATTATTTGCTGTAGTCAGCAGATTAATAGCTCAGAGAGACCAGGTAGCCGAGCACATAAAGGAAAGACTATCATTAATTAGGGAACTATCGCTTAAAAATGAAGATCATCTGAATAGCCTAGTTAATCAGATATGAGTATCAACACATGGAAATGCGCGCTAGAGTAATTAGGAAGATATTCTTGACGCGCATAGTACTGCCAAGTACGTAACATGGACCGACTAGTTCCATTCTTCCTTAAATGCGACAAATTGAAAACCGCATTTCAAAATTTTGCAAACTGTCAAGGAAATGATACCCATTTTACTGATATCTGGAATGGTGGTGTATCGAGATTCTAGACTATGGGAAGTTTCTTTATTCAATCTCATTGTCAAGCTCTGATATTTGTCTAAGGCTTTCCAAGAAATCCACGCCTTGTTCTGTAATCTTGTAGGCCCTTGTGCTACTATCATATCTTAACAATCCATTTCTTAATATTGTCGAAAGGCATTGATCCGCGTCAAATGGTGAAATAAGCAGACTGTAAATTATCTTCTGTTCTGTTATCCCGGAACCATCCTCTGCAGTCTCCAGTATCCTTTCGATAGCATTACCCTTCCTACCGAAAGATGTACGCAATTGATCCATTCTTCCTCTGATTCGGGGGTTATCTGATGCCATATAGCCATTTTGACACACTTGATATAGAAAATAACACATGATTTACCGGTTTTGCCTAAAGTTCGAGTTTGAAACAGCATTATTATTATTATTCAAATGATGGATTATTGATGCCAAACTTCTATACCTGATGATACTGCTCTCAAGGTCTACAAGGGCTATTAGTATGACTCATAGATCATATCTTGAGAAATTGCCCAACGAAGATGTTGACTCGGGCGGACAAGCGCGAACTCTGAAAAAAGCCATGATATTCATGATAGATGCTTATTCACAATCTGGGATTATCCAAAAAGAGGAAATTATGGACATGCTTGAGGAAATCATGCATTATTACGAAGAACGCTTCATGAAACTAGGATCTTACGGCAGATAACCGTGTACTACCCCCAAAAAGATCAAGATCCTCTTATTCCAAATAAACCAAGTCACAGGACAAATTCTAGAACCTGTTATTCACTGCCATATCCTTGGATCTAGTTTTGAATCCCCAGATTAATGGTATTGAAAGGGCGCATATCAATAAAACATGCATCGCTATTGCGTACGGGAAAAGCTGGTGTTGGACCACCATAGGAATGCTATCCAAAAGCCGGGTCTGCTTCAGGAGGCCATTGTCAACCAGCATATTAGCAATCCAGCCATACGAAGATACAAAGAAAACAAATGATACAAGAGGCAAAATCGGCAGAATATTAAGTACTTTGCGCTTATTATTCTCGAAGAAACTCATCCTGCCATTTTTGGTTGCAAACATCAAAACCAAAAATATTGCAAGACCCGTTGCTTCCAGCATAATATTTTCAAATGACAATAGGCTGTAGCCCAAGGTGAAATTAAAATTAGTAAAAAGAGGCCACAGAGGCCTATTCCAAGCTCCAACGATGGCATCTCCAAAAATGATATGCTGTATTGGAGCAACAAAGTAGGGTATACTACGCTTTCTATATTTTACAAATATGGGCACAAATGCTAGCGACCAGAAAAGAATGCTGTGGGTCCAAGTGCGATGCTGAATACCAAAAATCCCCAAGAGGAGATCTATATCGGGTAATGCTGCAAGCAATAGAACTAGGTACGGGTTAAAACTGATCCGCAAGAACGATGATGTCGCCTTTCCTGAAATATACCCCCAACACATATGACCAAGTATGAACAAGCTTCAAAGTCCACACACGATAGGAGACTTCTTAATTGTAATGGTGTCTAGGTTACATAAGAGGGGCCTGCCAAAGGGGGTCCGCCTAATTAAATTCCGTTATTGTGGATAATCATTCTCGAGATACTAGAAAAAAATAGACCAAATAGAGAATTGATATGTACTGCAGGTTACCTAAAATATAACATGGATTACCGTACATGAACTACATAATTATGGTACACTATGCCGCAAGTCACAATACTAATAATCTTGATACAGAATATGCTCCTAGATGTTCAGGTTAACCGGGCCAAAGCCATTAGATTTGGTAAAGGTTCTTTATACATTGAGGACCAAAGCCTTACGAAATGGAGTCTGGTTTGCATCATTATCTCATGAAGACCGAGTGCTGGCAAGCCTAATAAACAAAAATGTCAAAATAGTGAAGAATGCCACACTCGCGACAGTCATTGCTAGAATAATGAGCAAACTACTCTGCGCCTTAAAGCGCTCTACATTTCTGTCTAGAATAGAATTGTTAGGGAGACCTATTGCCCGGATCAACAGTGAAAAGGCCTATTTGATGGGCAACAAAGATGCAGTAAATTGGGCAAACGATCCGAACTATATCAGGTACCTAGGCATGATGGCCTACCACAGTAATCAAGCCCCTGGGCTCATGGTTCACGCGGTGACCGCAAGAAATTAGGAGTATGAGGCACAAAAGAAAATGAAATCAGTTTTTGCAAACAGAAAAAAGCGGAGTAAGGAAGAGATCATTGCATCTATCTTATTTACTGCAAAAGCAGGTGTGAGCAAAACTGCCATCATGTATGCGAATTATCTTAGCTTCAGCCAGCTCAATAAGTACATAGCCTTTGGGCTAAAGGCAAACGTCCTGTATATCAATGACGATGGCAAGTACTTTACAACTGCCAAGGGCCTTGAATATCTTAGGACATTTGAGCAGGTTCATAACATCGAAAATAGTGCTTTAGAAAAGAGAAGAACGCTCAATGAAATCTTGAGCAGTGAACAAAACTAATGTTAGAAGAAAGATCTGTTGTCGAAAAGGGCTTAGGATTGGACACGGTAATCACCATAGTTATTCCTACCCTGAATGAAGAAAGCGGTATTACGAAGGTCATCGAAGAGCTTCAGGCATTAAAAATCAATAACATCCTAGTAATCGACGGGTACTCAAAGGACAAGACAGCCGAAATTGCAGGAAAGATGGGTGCCAAAGTGATGTACCAACAGGGCAAGGGAAAAACAGGTGCACTGAGAACCGCGATTGATGCTACCGAGACTCCATATCTGCTCGTTATGGATGGCGATTATACTTACGATGCTTCCTCCATAGAAAGACTAGTTCAGCACATGAAATCGTATGACGAGATATTGGGGGCCAGGATGCCAACTGATAGAGCAAGCATGACTAGTATGCATAAATTTGGAAACAGGCTAATAACAAGGGTATTCAATCTGCTACTTAGCACCAACATCACTGATGTCTGCACTGGAATGTATCTTCTCAAGACAGAAGTTGCCCGAGATATTCACCTCTCAACTTCAGGCTTTGACGTTGAAGTAGAAATCGCCGCACAAATTGCTTCTTCAGGCAGAATAACCGAGGTTCCAATAAACTACAGGCCGAGGTTAGGTAAGCAAAAATTGTCCACCTGGAAACATGGATTCAAAATTATCAAAAGCATAGTGAACCTTGGCAAAACATACAACCCCGGCGCACTTTATTCAATACTAGGTAGCATGATTACTATTCCTGCAGCCCTAATGCTAGGAAATTCAGTTCTGGAGTGGGTAATGACAGGAAGAATAGTTTCACCTTGGTTCTTCGTAGGCATATCAATGATTCTGGTTGCAATCCAGTCGATGGGCGTTGGAGTAATATCCCTCATGCTTAGAAGAAGCGAGCTCAGGTCTGCAAGAAGACTTGCAAGAGTCTTGGAAACTATCCAACAGAGAGCTTAACTAATAGGATAGTAGCATGAAGATCATCCCAGGAGGGCGATCAGATCGAATGGATGAACAGCACAAGAATAGTGAGAGTAAACACGAGCCCTATTCCTCCGACTCATTCGACTTGGATAAACAGGTCCAAGATAGACTAAGGGAATTAAAGTCGCATACTCTAGAATTCAGACAAATATTCCTGCACCTGCTTCAATACAGTAAAGGTCCCCTTCAGACTGGTATCATACTATTGGGAGTAGGTGCCGCCAGCTTGCTACTTTCATATTTATGGAGTTCGTCAATTTTGACATTCATAGGACTTGGAATCAGCCTCTGGGGCATCCTCATCATCTACATATCGCCTTCCAAACATGTTAGAGCAGAAATGTTGAATTCGATTTCATCATCTATGCAAAAGTGTCTCGACAGCCTTGTCACTTACATGGGTTATACCGGGGAAGTTATATTCTTCCATCCAAAGAGTCTAACAGGGTTGGGACAGGGCTACATCTTCATACCACACTATACAGCCAAAACTGCCGGAATTTTGAATTCCAATGTGGAGGCTTTGAACGCGTTGCCGTACAGCAGCGAAACAAGTACTCCTTCAGTATATCTCGATCCAAAAGGAATATTCCTTACTGCACCGAGTCAAGGGCTTGTTGACCATTTTGAGAAGGAGCTTGGAGTGAATTTTGCCACAGTAGATTTGGGGTATCTACAGCAAGCTCTTCCAACACTATTGATCGAAGAATTAAAGATCGTTGACGAAATATCAATAGAAGATGACACTGGTAACAACACCGTTGTTGTCAGATTCGGTGGAGAAACATGTGTCGATATGTGTAGGTTTGTCGATAGAGAGACCAAGCTTGGAAATCATGCTGGCTGTCCCCTCTGCTCAGCACTGGCCCTAGTAGTTAGCAAAGTTTCAGGCAAGCCGGTCACAATTAAGGAAACGAAGATGACAGGTGACACCATGATCTCAACAACATACGCCTTGGTTAATTCATAATATGTCATTCGTTTTCTCTTTTTGGGATCTGGCACTCTGGTTTGCGACGAGCTCGTTAACAATGCTAGTTGCATCTGAACTACTGGCGCCTTATCTAGGAAGGATAAATGTACTTTTCGACACAAAGAAGCTGAGAATGGTAGGCATCATTTTTTCATTGGCTTTCATCGTCACAGTTGGCATAAGACTTTTGGCTCTTGCTAAGGCATAAAATGACGAAAGATAACGCACGTCTTATCCACATCATAATGTTACGAAATATATCTAGACAAATCTTTCTTTAGGAAACAGGTGAAAATATCTGTTCAAGAATATTCTCAATACGACATACCTAACTAAAACTCAACGCACCATAGTGTCAACAGTATTGGAAAATAAAATTCTACTCTCCAAGGCTGCAGTTGTAATATTTTCAGTATGCCTGATTTATTATTCGGATCTGAGCATAATTTTTAGTAGAGCGCTGGAGTTCAGTACGGGCAACATATCAAACTATGTTATTACGATACCATTCTTGTCAGCCTTCATAATATATAGAAAGAGAAATATCCTGAGAGGGGTAGCGTCATTTGGCAATGGAAATAGTTCGAGTAGGGTACGTTTAGATGATGTTGTAGGAATTACACTTTGTTCAATAGCAGTAATTCTCTATATTGCCGGCTCCGCAACACTATATGCTACTGAATATCATGTGCTCTCCATGCCAATATTCCTAGCTGGAAGTACAATCCTGGTATTCAACATCACGACTTTCCGTCATGCAGTTGTGGCTATCATGCTTACATTTTATCTCCAACCCCCACCTGGCCAGATAATAAGTGAGCTAGCTGCAGATTTGTCATGGACAAGTGCGGTACTCGTACAGGGTTTCTTGGGTTCACTTGGACTACCAATTTCACTAGATTCGAGCCTTGGGGCACCTGCATTGGTTATAGAAAACTCAGATGGCCTCAAGACACCCTTTTTTGTCGGTGAACCGAGCTCAGGAGTATTTTCCACCATCGGATTGTCTCTGTTTGCTGTTTTCGTGGCCTACATAATTCGAGGTCCAACTTGGAAGAGGGTATTGCTTTTTGCAAGCGGCTTTCCATTATTCTATCTGCTCAATACTCTAAGGATTGCTATTGTGATTTCTATATGGTACCTGTGGGGACAAGAGGCGTCGGAAATTTATCATACTATTTCAGGATCTTCCATGGTTGCTATTGGCACACTGATCATACTATTGGTGGGCGAAAAAATATTCAAGCTCAACATACGGACTCCACCGGCAACTTCAATCAGATGCAAGACGTGCAACAAGTGTTTGATGGCAAGTGAATCTATGTGTTTATCATGTGGGAGAATCTTGGGAAAGATAAGGCAGAGCTTCAGTAAGAGCATTGAGCGAATTGCGGTCGTAATTTTCATTGCACTCATCACAAGTTCAGCAATTGTATTCACCACCTATGAAGGAGGAAGCGACAGCTCAAGAAAGTTGTTCGATCTCGACATGAAGAAGGTCATAGGTCCTGAAACAACAGAATACTTCTTACCACAGGTTTCTGGATGGAATCTCAAATACGCCTACCGAGACACAAGAGTAGAATCAATTCTTAATCAAGACGCTGCGCTGGCTTATAGATATACCGAGATTAGACCTATCGAATCATCTAATCAAGCTGCAGATAGCTCCCCTTCGATCTATTCAACCGTTCAGATTTCTACTGGGCATCATACTTGGGAAGATTCGCTGGTAACATATCCTTCCAGAGTTGGGAGGCCGGGCGCGACGCTGCTAGAATCGCAGGATATTGATATTACTGGAGAGATTCAAGGTAGATTCCTGCTTTTTAATAGAATAGGATCCCCCTCAACTGAAGCTGTCGTTTACTGGTTTGAACGAGCTCCTCTGAAGTTTGGATCTAACTTTGAAAATAGAAATGTACTCATAAGTATATGGGCAAATACGGATTTGATGGTAAGGTCAGGCCTAATTGAAAGAGCTGACGATTCTGCAGCAATAAAGAATCTTTATCTGTCACTTGCAAGGCCTATCGCTGAATATTGGCATGACCAGACCGCAAGCCTAAGTGGCAGCAATGAAATACTTTCCGCGTTCCTTAGCCGGCATATTACTGCCTTAATAATAGTCACTAGTATGCCCTTAGCTTTATTTTACATTTATTATGTGCTAAAGAAGGCTTCCTTATCTTCAAGAATGCACAAGCTGTACTCTCAGCTAAAATCTGAGGACAGGCATTTCATAGACGCGATCCTGCAATCAATTGCTGGGGATAAAAAACATTGTACCGGGAATACTGTTGCCAAAAGTTATGCCACGGTTTCAGGAAGAGAGTTAGATGGGGATCAGCTAACACACATGCTTCATGTTGCGAAGAAAGCTGGTCTGGTAACAGAAAGCATAGCATCAGTCAATGATCAATCCTTGCTTGTATGGAAAATCAACTTCGAAGTCAGGCGAGAGGAACAAGGAAATCCATACATCAGACGAATTATGAATTGGTGGAAAGTGTTCCAACTATTCCTAACAGATATTTACAATAAGAGTAGGCATATTATCTTCATTTCAAGGGCAATGATCAAGAGGAATTGATGTTATGAAGATAGCATTTGTATCGAGAAGGTACTATCCTGAGATAGGCGGCATAGAGACACATGTGAAGGAAGTAGCTGAGAGACTTGCAAAGAGACATGAAGTTATTGTATTTACGCTTGTGAATGAAGACAAGCAACAAATTGATGAAATTATTAATGGCGTCAGAGTCAAAAGATACAAAGCCGTCAAACTGTCTTATTCAATTGAATTCCCTACTTCATACATGCTTAATGAAATAAGAAAATTCGAACCCGATATAGTACATTCGCACAATGCACATACTACAATCCCATACTTTACATCTAGGGTAAGTGATGTCGCAAAGTTTGTGATTACTCCACACTATCAAGGTGATGCAACCACCGGATTTAGAAAAATCCTCTCTATGGTGTACAAGCCATTGCTTAGTCGAGCTATATCAAAAGCAGATAGACTCGTCTGCGTATCGCCCATTGAACGCGACATGCTAACCAACGCATTTGATTTGGATCCATCGAAAATTAGGATCATTCCGAACGGTGTCGGATCTGATCTTGCAAGCATTATTCCCAATCGCCATCAATTACGCATCCTCTCAGTTGCTAGGTTTGATCTGAACCACAAGAGAACAGACAAATTGATAAAAGCCTTCAAGATATTGGAATCAAAGAAGATTGATGCCAAATTAGTTTTAGTAGGAAGTGGACCGGATAAGGAAAAAATTACTCGATTGGTCGACGATCTATCTCTTTCAAGAAAAGTCGAGATCAAGTCTGGTTTATCAAGGGAGCAAGTGGTCCAAGAGTATGCTACTGCCTCTATCTTTGTGACCGCATCAGAACACGAAGCTTTTGGCATAGCCGTGGCTGAGGCATTGGCTGCAAAATTGAACGTTATTGTTCCAAATTCAACTGCACTATCCTTGTTCGTCAATGCTGGATATGCATCCGGAATAGAAGCTCCGGTTACTCCAGAAAAGATAGCGGATGCGATAATGATCTGTCTCGAAAATAATAAGCAGGTTTTGGAATATCCACCGTATACTTGGGACATGGTAGCAAAAGAACTGCACAAAATGTACGAAGAACTATTAAGTGAAAATCGTTGAGTGCCACCACGACCATGAAATCACCTGCCTACTTTGAATTACTAAGAACTATTGGCATACCCTCTATCTTGGAGGGTAACAAAGTAAGTGAGAATGCGGAACTAAGGAAACTAGCAGAATTAAACAAAATAGCAATACTCTATTCCAGATCATTGAATAATGATAGTCTGTTTCAGAAACTGCTTCCAAAGTATGAATTACTACTTAATACCATAGAGGAAGTGACTTCTATATTCAGAAATAATGAAACAAGATATTCCATTTTCAAGACAATAAAGCCTTTCCCAACCACACCTTCAGACATAGATATATTGCTTTATCCTGCAGATTTTGAAAAAGCCAAAGCATTGCTATTATCCTCAGGTTACAAGAGGGTAGCGAATGACGCTTATACAAGCACACTGACCAAGGAGATGAATGTGGATTTACAGCTACAGCCTTCGGTATCCAACTTACCGTATCTGTCAAGGAAATTCTTGATGCAGAATACAGTACTTAAGAATATTAATGGATTTGATGTAAATGCTCCAACCTTAGAAGCTGAAATAATAGTCATTGCCTCTCACAGTATCTATAAGGAACAAATGTTTACTCTGAATGACTACTACACAATAACAATTCTGGCTGAACATGCAGATCCGGGTCGTCTGCTAAACTTGGCCAAAGAGGCGAAGGTCTTGGAAGCATTAAGAGTGATAATTGCGCTCTGTTCGCAAATAACGGAATCTGTCTTTGATACCAGACTCAAAATATCTGAATTACGTCAAACTCTGGGTGCATCGCCATCTTCAGCATTTGTACCAAACATGCCTATGAAGTTTCAATTTTCTCTAGTAATCAAACTACTGGCTATTAGGGCAAGTAAAGATGGGGAGATGCGTAGGATGGTAGTACCGGCGATGGCGAGGCTGGCGTCGCCTACACAACTTAGAAAACTTGTTTCCCATATAACACGGAGAACATACTGACCAATATGAAGGCACTCTTGATCACTTATGACCTTCAGCCTCCGTGGGACAGTGGCCTCAAGGTTTATGGAAGAGGACTGATGAATTCGCTAAATAATATCAAGGATATGGAGCTTGATATCATTAGTACGGCAAATGATATCTCTAATCTCCAAAACGACAACTATTCCTACGTACATGTGGTCCTAACCGGCGTTACTCCATTTGCGAAAGCTCTGAGAGCATTCAAGCGGGCCAGAATATTCAAACATATAGTCACCCCATCGATCGGATTCAGGAATGCCCTTTCTACAAAACTTTGCTATGGAGTAGTAAATGGAGTCGAAAGTAGACTTATCAGATGTTTTTCTTCAGAATTTGTGGCGAGCTCCTACTTCATGAATGGAACTCTTGTGATTCCTCCCTCTATTGACGAAGAGCTTTTCATAAATTCAGAGCGAGTTCCAAGCAAAGATATCATTGACCTGTTGGAAGGCAGCCAGGTTAAATCAGGCCTAGATAACATAGCGACAGATCACTCTGATGGACTTTTATTCTATAGTGGGCCGCTTACAGAAGATAGATTCCCCCACGAGAAAGTTCTTCGCGCTCTAAAACAAACAAAGTCAAAAATTCTCATTATTGGGAGACCTACCAATAACGGTGCTGATGCTGAAAGAGTAGAGGATATCATATCCTACTCCCGAAAATTAGAGATTGAAAAAAGTGTTACCGTAGCGTTAAGACTCCTCAATGAAGAGGAAAAGACAAAGCTCCTCAATTATAGTGATGTTGTCATTCAGCCATTTGCAAAATCGACCCAATTGTATGTCGCAGTTGATCCGCCCATTTTCTTGCTTGAAGCGATGGCATGTGGAAAGCCTGTTGTAACCTCCAAGTCTTACTCTTTCCAATCTCTTATAGTGAATGGTCAAAATGGTTACACGATTGACTGGGATAATCCCCAAGAGCTAAGTAATGCTCTGGAGGGCTGCTACCGAAATTCAAACATTAGTGTAAATGCAAGAAAGACTATCATGCGAGATTTTTCACGTGATTCTGTATCAAAGAAATTAGAGAGAATGTATGATGATTACAACTAGCAAAATGCCAAAAGCTATCATTTTCTTTGGGCCCGACGGATCTGGCAAAACTACTCAAGCGGATCTGTTAGTAAAGGACTTGGAGAAAAATGGAGTAAGAACAAAAAGATTATGGCTAAGATCACTTCATACATTAGCATTTGTAATTTCCAAGCTCGCGATGCGAATACTAGACTTGAAGGATGTATACGAATTCAGATCTAAATATTCCCGCAGAAGGTCCTTTAGAAGTATATGGTATATAATAGAGTTCATCAGCATAATCCCGCTCGTTTTGTTGAAATTCCGCATTCCTTTATCAATAGGATATACTGTAGTAGCCGAGAGGTACATAATAGATTGGATGGTCTCGGTATCGTATGCCAGTCGTAATGAATTGTTCATAGATAGCTTGATTGCAAGGTTAGCGTTCAAGCTCATCCCTAAACAATCGCTGCTCATCTTTATCGACGCAAGTTATGATGCAATACGGCTGAGGGGAAGAACAGAAGATAGCTTTGAATTCATCCAATTTCAGAGAACACTTTACGCAAGAATAGCAAATAAGCTCAATTCGCTTGTAATTAATACTTCCGACAAGACATTGCCAGAAGTGCATGAATTGATTAGCCAGTATGCTTTGCAGGTCAGTCCATGATAATGTCTAGCCATACCAGGATCATCTCGTTGCTTGCAATCGTACAAATGCTACAGTCTACCACAGGGCCTTTGAGATAAGGAAATGTCAAAACTTGAATTATCTCTCGCACTGTTGGTAGTGCTCGTTATTTTCATGTACAATACTGCTGCCGATGGTGAAACATCGGATTCCGCGGATCATGCATTAAATGCCATAAGAGAAGCCGAAGCTGCTGGAGCAGACGTAACTGCACTTGTCACACAATTCAATTATGGTACTGAGCTTGTAAGGAAGGCTGAAAGCTCAGATTTCGGTTCATGTGGGTCTTACGATGGGTGCATTAGTGAGGCCGACCTTACATTCAGTTCAATAACCGATCAAGCGACCATATCAAGGGACAATGCAAAAGAGTCTTCATTTGCAGGATTAATGATAACTGAAGTCTACGTGGTTATTGGTGCATTTGTGACTTCTATGTTTGTATTCTACTGCTACAAACATTGGAAATCTTCTAAGTTAAGAAAGTTTTTGGATAAAGAAATCCGAGTAGTGCAATAAAGAATGAATACTAGCTGGCTTAAGACACTAATAGACAATCTGGGTGCAAAGAAGTTCATTATAATCTTCGCCTCGCTAATGGTATTATTCGTTCCACTTGCTGCTGTTTCTACCATAGACGAGAAACATGAAGGCTATCTGGCAATGACTACCTTGGGAAGCGATATGAAAGCCACAAATTATTTCGCAAACGGTAATGGTACGCTAGGAATAGGAGAGCAGGCAAGCTGGTACGTCAAAGTTCATAATGGCATGGGAACTGCAGAATATGTTTCGCTCAGAATAAAGCTGCTTAACTCGACCCAGTTAGCTGATCAACACTACCAAAATCAATCGAGTTCAGAGCGTACCATTTTTGAATTACGTCAACTGGTATCTAAGAATGGCACATGGACTGCGCCTTTGAATTGGAGCATAGGTAGTGTTGAGACCAAAGACGGCTATTTGGCAATAAGAAGTTTAAAGATAAACGGACAAGAAGTATCGAATCTAGATGTCAGGAACATTAATGGTCAAGGATTTAGAATGGTTCTGGAGCTCTGGAGATATAATAGCAACATCGAGAACTTTGAATCGTCTTGGCCCTCCTCTACCTTTGAAACAAGAAGTGTGTGGAATCAAATTTGGTTCAACGTGAGAAACTAGAAGAAAGTAAAGTACTTCAGGAACAAATTCTTGCAGTCTTGTGTACACGCAAGCACCAGAAGGTTGAAGAGCTGGTCGGTGCAATAAGAAAAATCGATAGGTCTGTCCCCATTGAGAACATTCGAGAAGAGATTGAATCTCTCCAAGATGACGGCAAGGTCGTCTTGGCTGATTCACCAATCGACGGCTCTTTCGTCAATTACGTCGCTGACTTTTCTACTAACCTGCCATTTTGGCTAGGTCTAGGAGCGATTACGCTATGTTTGATGACGATATTCGTCTTTCCAAATATAGAGCCCTTCAAGATCATCCGAATTATAACAGGTGGCGCTAGTGCACTGTTTCTGCCAGGTTATGGACTGGTAGGTTTAATTTTTGCAAAAAAAGGTTTGCCATTGGTAGAATGTTTCGGTGTCAGTTTCATGTTGAGCTTCGCATTAATCTTGGTCTTATGGCTGGTATTAGATAATTCGCCATTAGGAGCAGACATTAACTCAACAGTAATGTTCACAAGTGCTGCAGGTGTGTTGTTGATTATAGGCAGTACTTACAGACAATTCTTACTAAGGAAAAGCATTAAGAGCGGAAATTAGGAGATAACAATTGAATTCAGACACTCCGTTCAATAGGCTTGCGAAAGGATCATTCTTTCTGATACTTTCTAACCTAACAAATCTAGGAATCGGTGCGATTTTTTGGCTTGTTTTGGCAAAGATAAGTAACCCAACGATAATCGGGCAAGCCATGATTGTAACAGGTTTTGCAACTACCTTGATTGGATTTTCCGGTTACGGTATCCAAGCAGCCTTGTCAAAGTACATGTCAGAGTATAGTGCTCGAAATATGCCAAATGCAGCGAGAAGGATACTAAAGAATGGTATTCGAGCGAGTCTGATCTTGAGTGGAATAATGGCTGTCGCTATCACACTGCTTTCGTCCCACATTGCAACGATAGTCTATGATAATTCATCACTATCACTCATGCTCGTATTCACAGTATCAACATATCTTCCCTTATGGACAGTCGTAGCTGCTTTACAGGGTGCATTTCAAGGAGCGAACATCATGAAATATGTAATGCTGACGGACTTGATATTCCAAGTATCAAGAATTGCATTTGTCATATTTGCGCTATATTATGGGCTAGATGCTTTTGGAATACTCTTGGGTTTTGCACTTGCCTCACTTCTTTCCCTTGTAATATCCTATTTCTACCTCTTACCTCGTGCAATTCCAAAATCAGTTGACAAAGAAGAACCAAACGAAGGAACAAAACACATAACCAATTTTACTGGTCTAAACTACTTTACAGTTGGCATCAAGGTTCTTAGTGTACAGCTTGGTACGTTGGTGCTTGGCACACAGAGTTTAGAATGGGCCGCATTTTACGGTTTAGCGCTACTAATATCAAAAATTGTAGGATCATTTTCCCAATCAGTGGCTGGAGCTTTACTTCCAACAGCATCAGCAGAATTGGCAAAGGGTAACAAAGTTGCATTAGGACATATCGTCAATACTTCTGTGAGGATATCCATCCTTATCAGCGGTTTTGGTTTCATAGCACTTATGGTAGATCCAACATATTTCCTGAGCCTGATATCAAACTCTTATGTTGAAGCTGCATGGGCTTTGAGAATTTTGACTATTTCTGCAGTCTTGATCGCCATAAGTTCTATTTTGACATCGCTGCTAAATGCTGCAAATAGAGCAGCAGATGTTGCAAAAATAGGAATAGCATCATCAGCGAGTACCATCATTCTTACATTCATCCTCGCACCAATAAGTGGTCTTGAAGGGGCAGCCTTGGCAATGTTTGTTGGGTCTGCGCTTGGTTTAGTCTTGTCATTGATAGTGCTCAAGCAGAAAGAAAAAATGATTATCTCATCAAAAAGCATAATCAAACCCTTTATTGCAATTATGAGCGGGTTACTCATTGGATATGTATTTGTTCTGTGGGGGCATGTTTTGCTTGGAATCATCTTGGCAATCGCTTGCTATGCCGGCTTTATAGTAGCTTATAGGGCAACTACAAAATCTGAAATAAGACAGTTGATCGGCATTGCTGTAAATCGAAATGAGAACCCAGTTGACAACAAGATTGATAGCAACTAAGGCAAAAAAAGCTGGCAGGACTGCTAATCTATCGATGATGCTTTACACTAGTACAAAACCTGGTGTTGATGGTACTCTTGATAACACGGGCAGTTAATATTCCAAGCTTCTTCCATATTGGCCGAGGAAAGATAGCTAACATCCAGCAGATTCTAAAGTCGGAAAGAGTCGAAGTCTCTCGTGCCATTATCGTCTCGGGCAAGAGTTTCACAAGATCAATAGGAGACGTAGTCGAAGGATCACTTGGCGGAGACTTATCAAGAGTACATATAGAAGATAACGAAATTCCTTCAATTAAGAAAGTTGAAAAAGCAATAATAGACTTTGCCCCTTCCTTGATGATAGGGGTAGGAGGAGGAAAGGTTCTTGATGTGACAAAGTTTTGTTCTCGCAAGCTAAACAAGCCTTTTCTAGCAATACCTACTGCATTATCAAATGACGGAATATCTTCGCCCATATCTGTTGTACATACTGATCATGGTATTCGTAGTATGGGTACGAACCCTCCAATAGGAATTATTGTAGATACAGAAGTCATAAAGAAAGCCCCAAGAGAAACAATTCTGGCTGGCATAGGAGATTTGATATCTAATATTTCTGCAGTTGACGATTGGAATCTAGCCGGTAGATACAATGGGGAGAAAGTTGACAAGTTTGCTGAGATTTTAGCCAGGAACTCCGCTGAAGGTTTTGTGCAATCTCTTATGAAAAATGAGGATATGACTTCAATCCTTGATGACCAAGTTTTGATCTCATTGGCAGAAGGACTCATCCAGAGTGGAATAGCTATGTCACTTGCAGGTTCGTCAAGACCTTGTAGCGGATCAGAGCATCTGATTAGCCACGCTCTGGATCAGCTCTTGAACTTTGACAAGCCACATGGTCTCCAAGTAGGTCTTGCGACACTTTTCACGTGTGCGCTTCAACTGAAGGATGTTTCAGAGCTCATCACTCTGTATCAGAGAATTGGGTTGCCATCCACTCCCCTAGACCTTGGAATTTCGACATCGACTTTCTTAGAAGCCATAAAACAAGCCCCCCACACCAGAAAAGATAGGTTTACAATTCTGAATTTGGTCAGCGAAAATGAAGTACAAGATGCTATCAAGACAGCATATGGGATCAGGAATTCTTAACAAAATGCAACTCTGCTCAGCTAATTATTACAGCCAGTATGGTTCCTAGTATATGTCACCTACATTACATAATGCTTATCTGGCCAACAACGTCAACATCGACAGACAATGAGAGCACCTAACCAGGCAATTATATTCGCTGCTGGCAAGGGCTCTAGATTAGGTCATCATACAAAAGATTTGCCAAAGACACTCCTGAATATTGGTAACCTAACTATCTTTGATAGAGTCATCATTGGTTTGGACAGGATAGGTGTACGGGACGTAATAGTGGTAACAGGTTACGCTGGAGCAAAGCTCCAGTCACACGCACTTTCAGTCTCCAGCAGACTTGCTAAAAATCAATTGAATTTCGAATTCATCATGAATAATGACCTCGACATTGGAAACATATACTCATTCTGGCTTGCAAGAGAGAAAATGATGGACGACTTCATATTGCTCAATAGTGATGTAGTTTTTGATTATAGAATTCTTGATCTGCTGAAAAATAATAATCATACTTCTGCACTTGTTGTCGATAATTTTAAGCCTCTGGGAAGAGAAGAGATGAAAGTAAAACTCGAAAATGAACTTCTTGTACGATACATATCAAAGGATCTCGATCCTTTGACGGCTAACGGAGAATACATTGGGATCATGAAGATGACGAGTGATACGGCAAAACAAGTTACGCTAAAGGTTGAGCAGCTAATGAGACAGCGCAGATTCCCCTTATATTATGAAGATGCATTCAAACTAGTAGCTAAAGAGCAAGATTGCTTCTTTGCCTGCAGTACAGAAGGTTTACCTTGGACAGAGATTGATACTATAGAAGATATGAATCACGCTAGAAGCATTATCATGCCACAAATAGAGAATTTGGCCTAAATGACAGTATTACATCTTTCCTAGGAGAATTACAAGTCGATGTCAAAAGTGACCATTAAAGATATTAAAGAAAAATACATAGCAAGCAAGGAAACGGAAAAGAAGTTCAAATGGACGTACTATGTGAGAAGACCAGTTTCGTATTACTTGGCATGGCCTTTTCTAAAATTCGGGATATCTGCAACAACGGTCACGGTACTTTGGTTGCTGATAGCGGCAATAGGATGTGTTTTCATCGCATCAGGAGATTATGTTAACATGATAATCGGGGCGGCTTTACTCGAACTCGCAGTTATTTTTGATTGCGTAGATGGACATATCGCCAGGTTCACCAGACCTACACGTACTGGCGATATTCTTGATACGTGGGTAGGAGAGATCCTACTAGTGTCGTCGATATTTTCTATAGGCATTGGGCTGTATAATGCTCCAGACCATGTCGTTAACAAGTTGATGCCTTTCATGATAGACGATATTTGGTTTGTCTACTTGGGATTCATTGGTTCACTTGTGGCGCTAGCTTCATGGACAGTGAGACTTCACTGGCGCACGATCGCTTTGAGAGCGTCGATAAATGACACGGAGATTGAAATGCGAAGTTCAAGAAATAGCATGATTATTGACAATATGTTTCATTATTCTGGTGCGCTGACCATGCTAATGGTGGTATCATCAATTTTCCACATTCTTGATGTAATGCTAATTCTAGTAAGCGCTGTCTATGGAACTTATTTGATTATGATGATGTTTAGAATAGTAAGAAAAGCCAGAGCCCTAGATTCAAGAGGTTCCTAGAATAAATGGTTCTTAGTTACTCACTGATGATTGTATTAGAGGTCTTGATACTTGCACCTCTATTCTCTTATCTACTTTTTACACAGAAGGGTAAAACTTTGGTTCTAGCTAAGAGCCATCTACTGATAATAAGTACTTTGTTGCTGGCTGGTGCGATGGTTCTATTCCTTGTGCCAAAAATTAGTCTCCTATCTGAATTCGACTACACAAAATTGACGGCTGACGCTTGGGACCATTACCTGGTCACAAAAAGTTGGAGTAATACTGGAGTCATCGAAACGGATATGTATCCATATTATGCGAAATTCCCAATAGTATATGTTCCTCAAATTGTATTGCATCAAATTAGCGGATTAACATTATTCGATTCCATGACAATCTTCTATCTGGCTGCAGGCGTGGCAGGCCTGTTTATAATTAATGGGATTGCAAAGGAGATCATGAAAGGACCAAGAAGTGAAAGGCTGATTTTTGCTGGTATATCTTGTGTTGTGTACTCTTTTTTGCAATACCTCAACCTAATATTTGCTCAGCAATATCCTTTGGCATTAGCAACAGTAGCAGGCCTATTTTGTATCTATGCATTTGTTTCCCTTACCAATAAAAGAAAACGGGCAATACTCTATTTGTGTATTGCCGGGATCATGCTCTCATTATGTCATCCTTTTGCGCCAATATTCATGTCATTTTTCTTTTTCGCATATTTCATGGCAGGCAAGATTTTTGCTTTTAAGCGCGGTCCATATCCTAGCCTTATTTCTAAACGGGTTGCAGTGTTCATGTCGCTTGCGTTATTTGTGTCAGGTTTGACCTATGCGATGATTGTGACGACTGGTACTTTTGAAAGGGGAGTCGAGTGGTCTGGACGTAATGCACAATACACATTCGAAAAGCTTAGTTCCCAGCTGTTTGAGTCGACCACCTCAGGGGTAGGCCAATCTTTTGAGGGACGCTATGATGCTCTCGAGACCATTATTTATCCATTAAATTGGGCGCTTCCAGCCGCATCTTCTCTAAGTATGGTAATTCTGTATTTGTTCGGCAGAAGTCGGGTAGTGGATAATCAACTGAGTTTACTATTCCCATTGGCCGTTGTATCTACTTTTATGTTTATGTTGACATTCGCCTTCTCTTTTGTAGAATTTGCATTCAGCAGGTACTTTGGGGCATTTGCTCTGGTCTTTAACGTGCCCCTCACATCGTATGTTATCCTAAAAATTGTCAAATTTAAGATAAGCGTAGTTAAATATCCTATGTTAGCTGTTGTGGCTCTAGCAATTGCATCGTCAGTTACCGATCCTAGTATGATACCCTATGTTGGTGATGGCAATCAAGTCATTAGGAACACAGCTATCTACCCGTCACAACTAGATCTTGTGGCCTGGGATGACTTTTATTCGTTATTTGGTGATCAGCCGAGGATAGTTGAAACCAACTTGAACGCCGGACCTATAAATTACTATCAAAAGTCATTTGATTACCAAAATGAGATCATAACAAATCCAAAGAACTACACCGCATTTAATGATAATTCCTATCTGATTATAGACAAGGATAAATTTGATAATGCGCCAGAGCTACAAGACAGCCCTCTGATGGATAGAGTCTATGATAATTCAAAGATCTACCTTGTTCGATAGTGTGCCAAAGTTAACTGGTACAACCAATCGGCGTAATAGACGTGTGATAGCCATATGTCCCGAAAAATGACGCATGCCAATTTGACAGTTAATGATACCAAAGCTCCAAAGCTTCTGGTAATAGGCCTCGATTCAATGCCAGCTAGCATATTCGACGAATTAGGTGATCTGCCTAACATTAAGAAAATGGTAGAAAATGGTTTGCACTCGGTATTACAAAGCTGTCATCCCCCAATAACAATACCTGCCTGGATGGTTATGATGACAGGAAAATCGCCCGGTGAACTTGGCATATACGGCTTCAGACACAGGAAAGGTCCATCATATAATGAGGGATGGATAGCAACTTCAAAATCTATTAGCGAAAAGAAGGTCTGGGATTATCTAGCCGAACAAGGCAAGAAATCCTGTCTTGTCGGCGTTCCTCCGAGCTATCCGCCCTATCCCGTTGCTGGTAGTCTTGTATCATGCTTTATCACACCAAGCGACAAGAATGAATACACATATCCGTCGGCGCTAAAGCATGAGATTGAATCTTTAGTTGGAAACTATCTCTTCGACGTACCATTTAGGACGGATGACCGTGACGCCATTCTAAAAGCATTGTATGAGATGACGGAGAAGCGCTTTACCGTCATAAAGTATCTGATGAAAAGAGAAGCATGGAATTTCTTGATGTTCGTTGAGATAGGTGTAGATAGGATTCATCATGCGTTCTGGAAGTTTCATGACAAGAATCATCCAAAGTATCTTCCAGGTAATAAGTACGAGGACACCATAAGGAACTATTACAAGTTTGTAGATCAAAAGATAGGAGAACTTATTGATATAGCCGATGATGACACATACTTTCTTACCGTATCCGATCATGGAACGTCCGGCATGAAAGGATGTTTCTGCGTAAATGAGTGGATGATTCAAGAAGGGTTACTGTCGATAAAGAACTATCCGGATAAACAGACAGACATTGATAAATGTGATATCGATTGGTCAAAGACAACTGCGTGGGGATGGGGGGGGTATTATGCAAGGGTATTCCTTAACGTTAAGGGACGAGAGGCTAACGGGATAATACCATTAGAAGACTACGAAAGTGTTAGAGATAGAATTAAACAAAAACTATTACAAATTAAGGGACCACGGGGTGAAAAATTTGATACAAGAGTGTATACGGCAGAAGAGCTTTACGGCAAAGCGCTAGGAGACAAACCTGATCTTATGGTTTACTTTGACGACCTTTACTGGAGATCTGCCGGAACAATTGGTCATAAATCTCTCTATTTAGATGAAAATGATACAGGGCCTGACGACTCAGTTCACTGGCACGACGGCATTTTTGTCCTGTATAAGAAGTCAAAAAGTAAGCAAATATTCCATGCTCGCATGAGCATTTATGATGTCGCTCCTAACATTATGCATTTGATGGGATTGGAGATTCCTGATGGATTGCGAGGATTTGTTAGCCCACAGGTAAAACAATGGCTGGAATAAATCTTGGCTGTTGAAAATTGTCAGAGAATATGACAAAATCAACTATTTACCATAGATTCACAAAAGTTTTGATCACACTTGGTCTTTTCGTTACACTAATAGCGTCTGCTCTTAGTATTGCTCACAAAACCGCTTTTGGTGATACATCTTGGAATCAACTTTCAACTAACATCAGAGGTCAAGAATACGTTCTAAACTACGAGCTCACCGGCGGCTCTATCAGTTCTGTTTCAGTCGATGAAGCCTCAAAGGTTCTCATTCTTGTCTTGGATGCTAAAGAAGATGGGGAACTAACAATCGAGCTCCCTAGGACTATCATGGATTCGACTCAAAATAGCATTGACAAACCATTCTTTATTTCAATGACAGAAGCAGGAAATGATGACGGAGGTAGAAGTGCAAGTCCTGCAACAGAAATCTATTCCTCACCCGATTCACGGACATTGCAAATAACTTTCCCAAGAAGTACTTCTCAGATACAGATTCAAGGGACGTATCTAGTTCCGGAATTCAATTCTCTTCTTGGTATTTTGATGCCGTTAGTAATGTTAACTTTTGTCATGATTACGAAAGGATTTTTCTTGCGAAGCTTGAAGTGACTGGTGTAGTTTTCGGTCATAAGAAAATTCTTAATCAAATAATGCAAATTGTACATACTCCGGCCTACATAATGCGGCCTTCACAGCAGTTATAATCTTCAGAGATGCAGCTCTCTCAACTTGATCAGCAGCGATCTTCAAAGTCAAACTCTAGATGGTGCGGCATTTGTAGTTTGGCTTACTGGTTTGCCCGGCTCAGGCAAGACAACCATAGCCAAGAATCTGGTTACAAGACTGAAAGAATCAGGTTTGAAAGTGGAGCTGTTTGATGGTGACGAAGTGAGAAGACAGCTTAGCCCGGATCTGGGGTTTACAAAAGAAGATAGGCAATTGCACGCAAGGAGAGTTGTTTATCTAAGTAAGATCCTAGCAAGAAACGGTGTAGCATCTATCGTTTCTCTAATTTCGCCGTACAGAGAATTCAGAGAGTTCGCGAGACACGAAATAGGAAACTTTGTCGAAGTTTATGTTAAAGCCTCACTAGATACCTGCATGAAGAGAGACCCGAAGGGGCTTTACAGAAAGGCTTTAAAAGGTGAGATAACAGATCTCACTGGACTGCAGGATGTTTATGAAGAACCGTTGAATCCTGAAGTACTAGTTGAAACTGAAAAGGAAAGCATCGATGCCAGCACACAAAAGATTCTCAATGGACTAAGGCAAGCCCGGTATATCCAACTATAATATTATGTGGGGGCATAGAAAATTAAATGGTTGTTATTACACTTGCACTTGATGGATTTGATAAGGATCTCTTTCAATTAGAAGAATTTGGAGCAACTCGTGATCTATTTAGAAATAAGCCCTCCTCGACACTCCAAAGTACACTTCCAGCTCTTACGCCTTCGGCATTTGTTTCAATGCAAACCGGAAAAGACGTTGGAAAGCACGGTATTTCAGGCTTTCTTAGGTTTGATGGTCAAACTGTTAGACCCTACACTGGTGCTGATATAAGAGACAAGACTTTTTATGAAATTCTTTCAGAACATGGTCAGAAATCTTTTCTTTTAAGTATGCCATACAGCTACCCTGCGCGCATTCGAGGAGATATTGTATTTGATTGGCTTTCTATGGGTAAAGGTCACATACATGATTGTGTCTACCCGTCAACATTATTTGAGTCATATCCAGAACTGTACGACTACAAGATCTTCCCTCACAAGGGCGAGGGCATTACAAACTATATGAGTAGTATCAAAGAATCGTCAGAAGCTCTTTATGGAATGATTAAACATGTTATCGATTCCAAGAGATACGATTACAACTTTTTCCTGATTAGAGCGACTGACTGGATTCAGCATTCACTTCTCAAACAAATAATGGATGGAGACAAATCGAAGAAAGTAAGGATTGCCAGAGAAGCATTTGCTATCATTGACAAGACTGTAAATTATGTTGCCCAGAATATTAAGAGTAATGACTCATTGATTGTGATGTCTGACCACGGGTTTACTACCTATAAACATCGTTTCTACATAAATGACTGGCTCAAGCAAAATGGCTATTTGGTGACATCAACCAAAACAACAGATACTTTCGAAAAGACAAAGTATCCATTTCTGCTTGATGATAGCCCCATGAACATTCAAAAAACTTCACATGTACCAGGCTTCATAAGCAAGATGATAAGGGAGCATTACTCCATGATGCGAGCTGCTGGCTTCTTCAGAGGGGAACTTGAACGCCTGATAAATAGACGATTTGTCCTTAGCCAGCCCATAGATCTTGGGAAGTCCATGGCATTTGCGATTGAAGAATCAGCAGGCGCTATTTATCTGAATAAGAAGCTCTTTTCAGAGGACCAACTTATAGATTTAAAAAGAGAAATACTCTCAAAACTATCTTCGTTAAGTGAAATCGAATCAGTCGATACTAGAGCAATGTACGGTTCATTAATCGCAGAGACAGTCCCCGACATCTACCTCACTTCTTCAAAGTATTGGATAAGGCGGGGTTTGGCTGGGACCGTATTTTCTGATGTATATCAGGATCATCATAGGAGGGAAGGTATTCTTGTGCTTTCCGGAGATGCATTTGAGGGTGCGCCCAAAGGTCCGAAGATAATGGATCTTGCGCCAACTATTCTTCATCTTTCCAATTGTCCGATACCCGAAGATATGGAAGGCAGGGTTCTACATGAATCTCTGAAGAGATCATCGGCTGAACCGCAACGGGCTGTTACGTATACCAAATCAAGTGCATCACATGTTCAAGAGCAGGTGCTGTCAGCCGCTGAGCAAGTGGTAATAGAAGAGCGGCTAAAGTCTCTGGGTTACATGTAAGGTTACTCCAGAATCGAACGAATGCCTACTCAAGATTTCAGAAGCTGTTCATTTAGTGTTTACAATATCCCACGAATCTGGATTCCAACAGGCATAGAACAGATCCTTTTGGAAAGTCCTTAAAGGCAGTCCGGCGAATCACCAGACAATCATCTTTACTTTGAGAAAAATTACGTAACTCCGACAAAAATCTTGGTCAAAAAATGAAATTCATCTACATTCAATCGGTTCTCCATTGCCTATTTTGCTTTTATGACATCAATTAGATCAGCACAATTCGGTATCACAAAAAATTGCAATTGCCAATTATCAAATCAAAAGCTAGTCAAAATTAGGAGTTCTTGAAGATTATGCGCTAACCTTTAATCTAGTTTTCTACCGAGGTCCAAGATAGGTGATTTTATTCTATCTGACTATGCATCTTGCCAGCTCTTCGCGAAATACGAGAATAGAATAAGCGACTGTGACTAAAATCCAGCCAGCCCTATTTGCTGGAGCGCAGAGAAAGCGATGTGTTAGTAAGCCTTCCCTTGTCCCTGTTAGACAAATCCACAAAATTTTATATTGGAAAAAATTACTAGATCCAAGTTGCCGACCTTCTACATTAAGCGAGCACGGCTTGAGATTATGATTATGACTTTGCTTTTGGCATTCATTTTCCTTAATTACAGTATCCTCGAAAATTCCGTCTATTCTACTAGTAATCTATCTGAGAGCGAAGATTATGAGTATAATCTTACACTTTCTAAGCTTCTTTTGCTGGACCCAGATCAAGACAAAACAAGCAATGTTGAGAGCGAGGACAAGTCGTCTTTTCGTATCCAAGTTACTCTCAAGAATAGAAACGATACAACAACGGAGGACTATGTATTGGTAATGGAAGCAAGAGACTCATACGGTGTATCACTTGCATTGCAATTTGTTAAAGGCATAATACAAAAGGGAGAGTCGAAAAATGCAACTATTAGTTGGGCACCAGAGACATCTGAAAAATATCAAGTGCGGGTGTTTGCAATAAGCAGCTTTGAAAAACCGCAAATCTTATCTCCGGTAATGAGCAAGAATATCATAACAACGGAAGGAGCACATTGCGACGAATCACTATGGGCACACGTATGGCATCCTGCCAGGCTTAAAATCATAAAAGAATGCATCACGGTTAAGGGATTTGTAACGTTCACATCAGTCCAAAAGGATGGAGATCAGCATTTGGGAATAAAATTAGATCCAGAGTTTACATACCTAATCAATGAACAAAACATCCAGCATCACAACGGCGCGCTACTTACTGAATTAATATGTCAGAATCCTACAGGTAACCCAAGTGCACTAGCGGCATGCAAGGATTTTGAACACTACATCAATGTGCCAGCCAGAGGCACCTATGTAAGAGTAACTGGCACATATATCCTCGACACAAAGCATAATTCGTGGGCAGAGATTCACCCGGTAACGTCTATAACAATACTAGAGAAACCCTCCACTCAGTAACAGGGGTAAAATGGATTCTGACAATAAGAAGCTCTTGAAAGCCCCTATTTATTTTACATTAGAAGAAAAGAGCGCATCCGCGAGATTCTTCCTTTGCGTGTTGCTAGTCTTAATTAGGGATTATGTGCCAAGGCCCATTTGTCGTTGAAAATAGCTAGATATTGTGCTATTGCATCGGGGTTTCTTATTATAAGCGAGGCTTCGCCTGGTGCATCCAAAGAATCTCGATGCCAGTTAGTAGACCCGATGTATAATATCTTATCATTAATAAGAAGGGTCTTTGCGTGAAGTCTTTCTAGAAGGCCTATATTCTTGTCATCCAACTTGTGAGGTATGTTATTCTGCACTAGAAATTGTCGACCTCCATAAATTTGATAGTATGTTGGGTCATCTAATACCAATTGAAGGTTAGCACCCCTGTTGAAGGCATTTCTAAGTTCATCCATTACTTGGGTATCAGGAGCCTCTGGGTTCGTGAAGTTGTAGGTCATTTCAAACATTAGCATCTTGATGCTTGTTGCATTACGAAGATCATCCAACAGAAGGGCATGGAATTCAGGTCCATTAGCAAATCTCTCATAATAGTAATTGTTGTAGTTTACTAACTTATTCCCGGTATCCCATAATCCGTTCACATATTGGTCTGCCTCCTGTATCGTGTCTGCATTGTTAGTCTTCAACGAAAGTTCCCAATTACGCTCTAAACCATTCTTATTCCAGTTCGCAGATCCCACATAGGCAATCTTGTTATCTATTACGACAACCTTGGCGTGATTGGAAGCTATCCTGTATGGGATGTGCCTATCAGACAATTGCTGCTCAATATCCGGAAACAAATCCAAGTTTTGTAGTGGAAAAACCAACTTAACCTCTACACCTCTATTATGAGCATTTTCTAGCGCATTAAGAACCTTGTTTGTAGAATAGGATTCAACATAATAAATCGCTACATGTACAAATGACGTGGCATTACCAATCTCATTGGCAACATCATTCATATAGTCAGGTGTTTTTAGTATTTTATTGGTAATGTTAGAATCTATGGCAACTATTCTTACAGTATCTGTGGCAGAGTATGTGCTATCGTTTACTGCGACCTGATAGACCAACGACTCTTCTCCTACAACATTTGGAAGCGTAGTGGTAGCGATGGCAGCATTTGGATTCTGGATGGTTGCACTTGGGCCTGACAATTGTATCCATGAATATGTAAGTGTCGAGCCATCTGGATCATAGCTAGACGCAGCATTCAGAGAAGTCTGACTATTCTCTTGGGCTATCTTAATTGAACCTGCATCCGCAATCGGCACATGTGCCATGTCGATATGCTTTACTAGTCCACTTGTGTTAACTATTCCCGATAGATAGTAGTTCTGCACCTCGCTTGCAACTATTTGTCTGTTCCATACTCTAGCTTCGTCGATCTGGCCTGTAAAGAACCTATCTGCCGCGAAGGAGTTGCCTCCAATCCTCAAGGGTTGCGAACCGGTATTGTCTGGAACAGAAGAAGTAATCAATGAGTTAACCAATACACCGTCCATGTATAGATTGACAACTCTCGGACTCACGGTGCTGTCATACGTAAGTACAGCATAGTGCCAATAGCCATCGTTATATGAATTTGGAGATGAAACAAATACGTTAAAACCACTCTGGGATTCAAATCCGGCAACAACCTTCTGAGCATTGTCCATCCAAATACCATAGTTTAAGTTCTGCCCAGCGACATCAGGACCCAAGCCGCCTTTATTTATTATCATTGCATCTCCCGTAAACGTCGAAGATGTCTTGAACCAGGCAGCAACGCTGAACTTAGTAAGTTGCAAGGATGAGCTACTTGGAAGATCCGCATAGTTTGTTCCACCAAAGTCATAAGATGGAGGATAGACGTAGCCTCCAGCTGTATTGATTACAGTAATATTGACAGTGTCGGTGACACTGACTTCGCCATCACTGACAGTTAGCATAAACTCAAGCACTAGGTTAGTTGCAACTATTGGAGCAGTAAACGTTGGGCTCTGAGCGCTTGGATTGGAAAGCGAAACATCAGGGCCTGATGTCTGTACCCATGAATATGTTATCGGAGTTCCATCTGGATCTGAGCTACCTGCACCATTAAGGTTGACAAGAGTACCCTCGTTTACACTCTGGTCGGGGCCGGCGTTTGCCACCGGTGCAACATCATGAGTTACGCCGTCCATATACACAAGAAGACCATTACCACTAATTATGCCCGACAGATACTGATCTGCTATCTCAGTATCAAACAATGCCTTATTCCATACTCTAACTTCATCTATTTGACCTTTGAAGTAATTATCATTCGCTTGCGAATTCGCTCCGATTCTTATAGGCTTGTTGCTACCAGTGTCCGGCGGAGTAGTTATTGGCCGGAATCCCACCTGTTTACCGTCGACATATAACCTAAGCCAGGACCCATCATAAGTTACGACCGCATAGTGCCAATTGCTATCATTGTATATGCTGGGGGACTTTAGAAAATAATCGGTGCCAGCTGCAGTTTCGAACCCTGCCCTGATCTTCTCTTCGTTATTCATCCAAATACCATAGTTTAAGTTCTGGCCTGCTACATCTGTGCCAGTGCCTCCCTTGTTAACAATAAAGGCATCTTTGAAGTAGCTTTGAGATGTCTTGAACCATGCTGCTACACTGAACTTTTGCAAACGGAGTGATGGATTATCTGGAATGTCATGATAGCTAGAACCACTACCTGCCGCGGTAAATGAGGGGGCGTACACGTATCCTCCTGCAGTATTAATAACAAATATGTTCACTGTGTCAATGCTACTAGTTTTGCCGTCGTTCACTGTAAGTCTAAAACTGAGAGTCGCATCTGCAGCGAGAAGGGGAGCTATGAATGATGGATTTTGAGATGTAGGATCGTCTAACGTCACTGCTGGCCCTGCAGTCTGAACCCAAGAATAGCTCAACACATCATTATCTGGGTCTGAACTGGCCGAACCGTCAAGAATAACCGGATCAGTTCCTTCGTTTACTGTCTGGTTTTGACCAGCATTAGATACCGGAGGCTGATTGACGTTCTGCACAGTGACAACAACCGCATCAGAAGCGGTTCCACCCGAACCGTCACTAACAGTAAGCTGGAATGTAAGAACAACATCTGCAGAAGCCACTCCTGGTGCTGTAAATGATGGAGTAGCAGTGTTAGCTCCTGACAGTGTTACTGCAGGTCCAAAGGTTTGTAGCCAAGCGAAGTTTAAGGGAGTACCATCAGGATCAAAGCTGTTAGAACCATCAAGTAATACAGTGCTGAATTCTATAACTACTTGATCTGGACCTGCCTTAGCTATTGGATACCGATTGGCCGTAACTCCATTCATGTGAACAAGTAGTCCAGTCGAGTTAAATATTCCAGAGCTATATTGGTTTGTTATCTCAGCGCCCGATATCCCCCTATTCCACACTCTAACTTCATCAATTTCGCCTTTGAAGAACTTGTTATTCGCCTGCGAATTTGCCGCAATTCTTAGCGGCTGGTTACCTCCAACGTCGGGTATAGCGTTGGTAGTCTTTGTTGCGACTTGTACTCCATCAATGTATAGCCTTACGATAGAGCCGTCATAAGTTACGACAGCATAGTGCCAACTGCCATCACTGTAGGAATTGGTTGAGATAGCAAAATAGTTTACTCCATTTGCGGTTTCGAATCCACCTTCTATCTTTTCATTGCTGTCTATCCAGATGGCATAATTTTGATTAAAGCCTGGGGTCTCTAAACCGAACCCGCCTTTGTTGACTATGAGTCCATCCCCGCCGTAGTTTTGAGAGGTCTTGAACCAACTGGCTGCACTGAATTTCTGCAGCCTCAAAGAAGTGCTGTCAGGAATGTCAAAGAAGTTTGAACCTGTTGCTGTAAATGAAGGTGCATAGTTATACCCCGATGAGGCAGTGCTTGTCACAGTGACAGAAACTGTATCCTCAGAGGTGGCGGCGCCATCATTCACTGTCAGCTTAAATAATAGTATACTGTTCGCACTGCTTATCTGGGGTGCCGTAAATGAGGGCGTAGCGGAAGTTCGATTTGATAATGCCACAGTGAATCCAGAGGCATCAATCTGTTCCCAAAGATACGTTAGCGGTGCCGGATAGCCGTCAGGATCCGAGCTAGCACCGTCAACGAGATTGACAAGCGCGCCTTCAGCTACTGTCTGATCTGGCCCCGCGTTGGCAATCGGATGGCCATTTAGGCGCTTTACTTGAAGATCCGTGGTTGTACTGTTAATTTCACCGAATGAGTCTGTTAGAGTAAGTCTGATTGTTTCAATTTCGTCAGCTGACACCGAAGGTGCCACAAACATGGCTTTTGCTGGATTGGTGCTACTCACACTTATCTTCCCAGGAGTGCCTGAGATCTGCTCAAACTGGTATGATGAAATATTACCCTTGCTTTTACTTCCATCTAGGGATACCGATTTCCCTTGGTCAATTATTGTGGCATTGACAATCAGTATGGGGTCAATGCCAACACTATTTTGTACCGTGACGTTAATATCGTCGGTAGCCTCGGCGCCTTTGTTGTCGCTCACGGTCAATTCAAATGTAAGATTAGTACCATTAGGCCCCACGCTAGGGGATGAGAAGGTAGGACTGCTAATTTGGTCACTAGAAAGTGTTACCGCTGGCCCTGCAGTCTGAACCCAAGAATAGCTCAACACATCATTATCTGGGTCTGAGCTGGATGTACCATTCAGGGTAACAACGCTTTCTTCATCCACCGTTTGGTCCGGTCCTGCGTCAGCTAGCGGAGGTTGATTGAGATCTGCTATAATGATAACAACAGTGTCAGTTGCACTGCCGCCATTTCTGTCAGCAACTGTCAGCTCGAAAGTAGCCGCATCGCCTATAGAATCGACTTGTGGAGCTACAAATGAAACGTTCATGCCACCGGGATTCGTTAGCTCAACAGGTATGCCTAGAGTCTGCACCCACGAATAATCCAGGGCATTCCCATCTGGATCAGAGCTTGATAAAGCTGTTAGCAAAACTGTATTGCCTTCAGCTACTGTCTGATCTGGCCCCGCGTTGGCAATCGGAGCAACATTGTGTGATATACCGTCCATATACACGAGCAATCCGTTTGCGTTAACGATACCGAGGTTATATTGATCTGATACTTCGACCGAACTTATTGCTCTGTTCCATAACCTTACTTCGTCGATTTCTCCTTTGAAATATCGATCGTTTGCTTGGGCGTTGGACCCTATTCTTAATGGGTAGGTGTTACTGCCGCCTGTGTCTGGAGTGGCAGTGGTAGACTTGGTACCAATCAGGTTTGTATCTATATACATTTTAACGGTAGAACCATCGTAGGTGACAACGACATTATGCCAAGTACCATCGCTGTAGGTACTAGTCGAAGTAACGAAATAGTTTGCTCCATTTGCTCCTTCAAATCCTCCTAATATTTTTTCATTCTTGTCAATCCAGATCCCATAGTTCAAGTTTTTCCCTGCAGTTTCAAGCCCAACTCCATTCTTGTTAACTATTATGCCATCATTCGTATAGTTTTGAGAGGTCTTGAACCAAGCAGCTAAGGTAAATCGTTGTAGATGTAGTGAAGGACTATCCGGGATGTTGTAATAACCAGAGCCTGAGCCAGTTGCAGTAAACGATGGCTGATAGTTGTATCCCGATACGGGCACATTGTTAACTGTAATGTTTACAGTATCTATCGCGTTATTCGCACCATCGCTTACTGTGAGCCTGAATGTTAGTATTACATTGATAGTGCTTATCTGGGGTGCTATAAATGAGGGCGTAGCGGTATTTGAACCGCTCAAGGATACAGCAGCTCCTGATGTCTGTATCCATGAATATGTTATCGGTGTTCCATCGGGGTCGGAGCTGCCTGAACCATTAAGGTTGACAAGAGCAGCTTCATTTAGAGTCTGGTCAGGACCAGCATCCGCACTTGGAGGAGAATCAGCTAAAGCAGGCGGTATACCTCTATTGATGGAGTACTGACCTGTGCTAATCAGAATATTTGCAATTAGAATAAAGACCACTAACAACGTGATAACAACCTTCCTGGTGAATGACATGAATCTAAGTCTACTATGAGGGAGTAGTCAGTGGTATTTGAGCTGCTATAGAAAATTGATAATCATGTTCTATAGCCCGCATAACTTCTACTTAGCAGAAAGTAGAGGAATCCTCTATAAGTTATATGCATTAACCTTTAAAACTATTTAAGCACTAGACCTCAAAATGTTCTGGAAGAGTGTTCGGGAATTGTGTACTAGTGAAAAAAATCGGCAATTGCCGACTTGCTCTATATGTATGATTGTGTTGCTAGGAGCTTCCTTATTAGTAGTATCGCCTATATCTGCAAATGCTGCGACCGCGCCTACTGGTGCAGTGGGATATTGGAGCTTTGACGGCACCTATGATGATTCCAGCGGTAATGGAAATAGTGGAACGTCCAAAGGAAATGCTCACTTCGTGACAGGATATCTTGGCAGCACACTCTCACTTGATGGTGATGGCGACTATGTCACAGTACCAGATAGCTCGACCCTGCGGCTGAGTGGGGCATTTACCATCTCGGCCTGGGTCAAACTCAATTCATTGACTCCTGAAGGCAATACCCTTCGTATCTTGGAAAAAGGCACATCGCCTGGGCAAAAATACTGGATGTTCTATTCAGAGACTACCAAACAGTTTGGCTTTGGATTTATCAACTCTGCGGACGATATCCAACTTCGGACGGTAAAAACGAATTGGAAACCGGATCAGTGGTATCACATAGTTGGAACGTACAATCCTTATTCGAGCTCGAACAATATGAAGATTTTTGTCAACGGCGCAATGGACAACCAGGCTACAGAAACTGGTAAGCCAAGCGTCAATTACAAGCCGTTGGTAATCGGAGCAAGGAGTGGGCTGGATTGGGAATTCTGGCCAGGCGATATCGACGAAGTGCGAATATACAACAAGGCACTAACTGCGAGCGATGTTTCAAACCTTTACGAATCAGCGCATAAAGTGACATACACCTTCTGCGCTTCTGGCTGCTCTTACAACAACCTCCAAACTGCGATAAACGCATTGCCATGGGGAGGAAAGATCCTTATCAAAGATGGTAGTTATTCAATATCAAACACAATAATTCTAAAGTCTGGCATGACGTTAGAATTTTCTGGAAACGCCGCTATTGATTTTACGGGATCCTCAAAGCCATTGTTCAAGGGGACCGATATTAGCAACGTGATAATAAGAGGTGGTTCGATAACCGCTACATTTGGAGGAGCTAAAGCAGTTGCATTTTGGGATAGTAGTAAGGTTACACTAGACGGAACTAAAGTGACACTAACTAAGGGAAGCGAATCAAACGCATTCTATTGCATAGATTGTACTAGCGTCTATGTCCTGAATGTGAATGTAAAATCCGCAACGAGGTTAGTAGATATAAAGACGGATTCGAGAACAAATGATGGGTTATCCCGCAACATATGGGTACAGAATGGATTATTTGATGACACATCTGTAGAAGGAATCAGGGTAAATTACTCAACAGATGTCTACATAATTGGTAATACGGTTAGCAATAACTTAGACAATGCAATTGACATTGGCTGGAATAAGAATACCAAGGTGAGGGCAAATACATTGACGGATGCTAGTTACCCTAACGGCTCAGGTATCCATACGGATTCGGCGAATGGTGCAGTGATAACTGACAATTATATTGAGGGTTCAGGACACGCTGGAATATCTATATTCAGAGCCTCAAGTATCACTGCAAGTGGGAATACAATCGTAAATGCAGGAGGTTCGGGTATAGACATTATCACTAGCACATCCCCAAGCTCTTACATCACAGTTGATTCAAATAATATAAGATCGCCTACTGATTATGGAATATACGTTTCTCCGGTACAAAGCAAGATAACAATTACCGATAACACAATTGAAGACCTGAATACCGGCATGAAGGGGGTCTATGTGAACTCGCCTAATTCATCGACGACGGTTAGTCGAAACATCGTCATTTGAGAGTGATGACCTCTATACTAGTCGCAAAAGTTCGCCCTACTATTTCTTTTCTAGATAGCTAGAAAATCTGCCAATAAACGGGCAATTTACAATTACCTTACCCTTTCCCAAAGGCCATCTTCGTTTCTCCTCAATACAGATTTGATAAATCCAGAAAGGCCATTTAATTCTGTGTCAATTATTGCAAAAAGTATATTAGACCTATGTATGACGGCCGCTGCTATAATTGCAATAAAACCTACGGCAAGCAACGGGTGTATTACATAAAGCGTATACGTTATCACTCCCGTCAATACGACTAATAAAATGGGGGACAAAACCAAGATAAACCATTCAATAGGCAAGACGAGGCTTCCGTACCTGCTAAACTTTGGGTTCAACAACATGTCTAGGTTATCTTGCATTACCTGCACTATTCCTTGTGATCTCCTACTCTTTTGTGTTATTCTGAGCTTATAGTTAGCAGGTACCTGTTCAGTTGAGATAACGCTTGGATCTATAATTGTCCTATAACCCTTTTTCCTCACACGCAAGAATTCCTCAGTGTCTTCAGCTGCGGAATTCTCTTTAACAGGCTCCAAAAGTGAAGTTCTAAAAGCGAGCCAACACGAATGTGCAATAAGTGTACTGTCAATATTACTTTCAGCTATTTGAATTGAATGCATGAATTTACGATAATGCTTCTCAATGCCTTTATCCACAACATATATGCCAGTGACTGCTCCAACCCTTTCATCAACGAAATTCGCGATTAATTCCTTCAGTGCATCAGAGTCTGAAATTGAATCACAATCTGTTTTTACGAATATGTCCGCCGACCTCTCCCGAATAGCTATGTTGATTGCTTCGTTCATAGTTCTTGCCGCACCGGTCCTTTGCTGCTGTTTTATCAATCGAATCTGAGGACACCTTCGTTGGTATTCTTCTATTATCTGGGTAGTCCTATCGGTAGAACAGTCTAAAATCAAGATCTCCTTCATCTGGTACGTTTGGGAGATGATATTGTCTAACTTTCTTGCTATATTCTTCTCCTCATTGAAAGTTGGAAGGTATATTGTCACGGACGGTTTATAGTTGTTGTAGTCTTTGACAGTATTGTGGTGTCTTCCCTTCAGAAGAATAACTAATCCCAGAAATGCATACGGGATTAAAAGGAAAATTAGTAAATACGTGAATTCCATTATCATTCACACACTATCTTTGCTAATGAATATCCAGACTTCGAAGTTATGGTTCCCTCAACCCGTTTATACGGAGTTTTAACTCGATAATAATATTATTAATATTGTGACCTTTGCGTTAGGTAGCGCGTGATACATATCCACGTAACGACCTAATTGGAAGATTGAGTGCTGAGCTCAATAGAACATGAAGGTAATATCAAGGATGAAATCTGAATTTAGATAGAGGACTTCCCCTCGATTAATTCTTCAATCCTTTGAGCGCCGCTTAGGATTATGCGTCTTCATCAACTGAGGGTGTTACCGCTTATCGTTGTGCCGCTACCATTATTCAGATACGGACCCTTCTCATTCCCAGTCAATATGTCCTTGGTCAAGCTCGTGTTCTTGGCCCCTACTCCAATGTATACTCCATATCCCCCATGGCTGTCTACTATTGTATTCTGGTCAATTATGGTATTCTCTGGGTAATTGGTACTACTACACCTGATAATATCGATGCCATGACCGTCACCAACGAATTGTGTATCGGTAACTGCTTGCCCAGAGTTCTTGATGATGTTCCGCACAACATAATTATTGTCAGAGCTGCACAGCGAGATGCCATTGGTTCCTGACAGATCAATTGTATTGTCCGCGAGAACAACGATATTTGCAGAGTCTGTGTGAATTCCTACTGCATTATATACAGTTCCATAGCCCGCGTGGATTATTATATTATTTCTCGCCTCCACTCCCACATTGAAGCCAATATCGATACCATTATTTGCACAATCGCTAACAGTGTTAAAATTAATGTGCATATTGGAGCCATCATTTATTCTGAGACATTCAATTGAGGAATCCCTCACACTATTTCCTACTATCCACACGTTTTCAGTTGTGCCATCCCAAACTGTGCTCACTGTTGTAACGCCAATTGGTCTAGAGAATGAAGAGTACGCTCCATCTTCTACGAGTACATTCTTGCAGCTTCTGCATTCAAAGCCATTAGACTTGTCATAATCTGGCCCGCCCTTTACACCGGTTATATTGCCTCCTTTCACGATTATGTTGTTTCCATTTGTAATGTAAATCACATCATCAGGGTACTTGGATTTCTTGATCACAGGGTCGATAAACATTACATCGTTTATGTTGTCTCCAGAGAATACTTTACCACTTACAGAATATGACATACTGGTTCCCTGCTCAAATTCAATTACGAGGTTGGAACGCAAGACGATAGTCGAGCTTGGTGAAAAGACCTTGGAGCCTTTTAGTACTACCTTGCCACCATTAGAGGGCAGCGAATCTATCGCATTTCTTATTGTCGTGTGAGTGCAGCCGATATCACAGACTGTGTGTACTGTAGATCCGTATGTGACTACCGTGGGTCTTGTGCCGCCAATGGAAGGAACAGTGTAGTAAGTGCTTGCAGATTGGATAGTTACTTTCTGAGTTGCTGTAGCTGAGTTTCCGGCAGCATCCGTAGCTGTCCACGTTACAGTTGTACTTCCAACCGGGAACCCCACAGCCGGAGCATTGTTAGTTACAGTCGGTTTTGGATCCGAGTTATCGCTAACCGTAGGTGTGCCAAGGTTCACTGAAGTCAAGACACCTGTAGCTTGAGTTGTTATATCTGACGGAGCAACTATTGTAGGTGGAGTGATATCCTTTCCTGTACCAATGATAGTTGAATTCTGACTTGCCACAACTGCTACTATTTGAGTATCACTTGCACTGTTACCAGACGCATCCTTGGCTGTCCAAGTCACAGTTGTTTTGCCGACAGGGAAACCCGCAGCCGGAGCATTATTACTTACGGTGGGGTTCGGATCCGAGTTATCGCTAACTATTGCTGTTCCGAGCTGGACTACAGTTAGGGTTCCAGTGGAATTAACAGCCATATCCGGCGGTGCAGTTATTGTCGGAGGAGTGGTATCTGCATTTGAGCCAGAGCTGTTTAGTAATATCACACTTATTTTCTGAGTATCACTTGCACTGTTACCAGACGCATCCTTGGCTGTCCAGGTTACTGTCGTAGTACCTACGGAGAAGGCTGCTGGAGCATCATTTGTAACTGTTGGAGCATTGTCAGCTGTATCGTTGACGTATGCTTGCCCAAGCGGTATCACAATTGTTCCGCCAGCCGAAGCTGTGTATATTACAATGTCGTTGGGGGCAATGATGATAGGCGGCTTAGTATCGACTATCGTAACTTTTTGCACTGCCTTGGCAATGTTGCCAGAAGCATCTACAGCCGTCCAAGTGACAGTTGTATTGCCGATCCAAAAACCATTAGCTGGTGCATCGTTGCTAACATGAGGAGAAGGATCAACAAGGTCCGAAACTGTCGGCGCTCCTAGAGAAATGGATGTCAGTACGGATGTAGCTTCGGCAACTACATTGGATGGAGCTACTATTGATGGAGCAGTCGTGTCTTTGATTGTCACCTGCTGATCTGCAGTCGAAGTATTACCAGATGCGTCTGTCGCCGTCCAAGTAACTATTGTGGTTCCTAAGGGAAATCCATCTGCCGGGGCATTATTAGTTACAGTCGGGTTTGGATCTGAATTGTCTGTCACCTTTGGAGCCTGTAGTTGTAATAGTGTTAGTTTACTAGTTGCCTCGGCAATGATTTTTGCTGGTTGGAATATTTTTGGAGGAGTGGTATCGACTTTTGTTCCACCTGAACCACTGCCGGGAGGGGTCTTTCCAGAGCCACCGCCCCCACCGCCGCCTCCACCATTGCCGCTAGATGATGAGCCTCCAGCAGAGGTGGTGGACGTTTGAGTAAGGGCTGAAGAAGTGCTTGTACTGGTGATGCTGGAACTCGAGGTATCTTGAGTAGTGGTAGTGCCACCGCTATCTGTGCCCGAAATAGTGCCTGAAGTGCCAGAGCCGGACGACGAAGAAGTTGTTGAATCTTTTATCATTACGGAAACCAACTGGGTGTCTGTGGCTGAATTGCCAGAAGCGTCAAGTGCAGTCCAGGTAACAGTTGTTACTCCCACAGAGAACTGGGATGGTGCATTGTTTGTGACATACGGCGAGCGATCAACTAGATCCGTGACACTGGCTACGCCAAGAGATGTTTGAGCATAGCTCGTTGAACTGTCGACGTATACGGTGAGATCAATTGGCGCTATTATCACTGGCGGAGTAGTATCAATCAAAGTCACTCTCTGCAACGCTGTAGCAGTATTGCCAGCATCGTCTGTTGCGGTCCACGTTACAGCGTTTGTCCCCAATGGAAATCCATTGGATGGAGCATCGTTTGTCAGGGTAGGAGTGGGGTCTACATCATCGACAACCTTCGGAGTCGTAAGCGAAATATGAGTAAGCTGGCTGGTAGCTTCTGAAATGACATCTTGTACCCCAGTTATCGTTGGAGCAGTGCTATCCCTTGCCACTTGAGAACGATAGCTTGCTTTATCACTTGAAAGTACAGACATACCCTTCATCAACTCTGTAATTTCGGGATGAGATCCTATAGTAGCATAAACACCTGTCACCAGTATAACGCACACGACCACTGATAATATTACCAATGATCGCGTTTTGAATATTCCGACGCCTTGGGAATGCTTTGATCTTGTTTGTCGTTTACTTCCTTTTTTCCTAGAGCTGTCCAAAGAATACTTGGGTGAATCGCAATGATTTGTTGAATCAAGAATCTTGTCCCCATTCCTACTACTTTCTGGCGCTTTGTGTACAGAGGAAACATCGTTGGCTAGATTGGCTAGCGGAGCATCAACGTCTATTATTGATTTTTTGCTGTCGCGCATATCGACAGCATTGAGAATAAATCGCAAGACCTAAATTGAAGTGTGTGTGCCCTTTCTAGGCTAACGAAAACTTATAAGGGATGAGACCTTTTTTTGGCGAATTATTTATCTTCAAGTCTGTCGAATTTTTCCCGACAAAAAATTTTTAATAAATCTTGTCTAATGTTGCATTTCGTAGCGGCTTTTCCTACTCCGGCTCGGGCAGCCTCGTTTTGGCCGTTGTTCCCACATATTAAGATTGATGCAATGTAAGCCATAGTAAGCAGTTCAAAATACAGAACACAAGCCCGAATTATCCATAGTCATTTATCTTCATCTTCTAACTGGATAAAGTTAACTTGACAACAATTCCGCTTAAGGAGGGCATGGATATGTTACAGAAGGTAGTAGATTTTCCGGCCCAGATATCAGCAGCATATTCCCTCCTGAGCGGCCAGATAGAGCAACTGCCTGACTTTAACGGAGGCTTCTCATCAATAGTTATCGTAGGCATGGGCGGATCAGGCATAGCAGGCGATTTTGTTAGAGTGCTACTTTCAAATTCCAACATACCTGTTCACGTTTGCAAGAATTCACGTCTTCCTCGCTTTGTTAATAGCAAAAGTCTCGTAGTCGCGGTAACATACTCTGGAAAAACGCAAGAAACACTTGCAGCTCTAGATGCATCAGTAAATGCAGGAGCCAAGTGTATAGTGATAACGTCTTCTCGTGAGCTTGAGTTAGTGTGCCAAGAAAGAAATATTTCATGCATATCAATCCCTTGGAATAGTTATAGCAGAGCATCTTTTGGCTACATTTTATTGCCTCTTGTCGGCATATTAAATAAGGCTGGTCTTTTTTCGAGCATCGATACTGATATTTCTGAGGCCATCACTGTTTTGAATCAGATCAAACAGGAATGTAGCCCCGAAGTTCCTGAAAGGAAGAATGTGGCCCGATTGCTATCTCTTGCGCTAGCAGACAGGCTTCCTGTCATATATGGAGTGTATAACTTTACAGATGTCATTGCTGTTAGGTGGAAGCAACAATTAAACGAGAATTCTAAAGTACACTGCTATCATGATGTCTTTCCCGAGCTGATTCATAATGAAATTGAAGTGTGGGACGCAAAGACAGCTCAATCATGCACTTTGATAATCCTAAGGGACGAGATGAATGAGTTTGATAATGGCCTAGAAGATAGAATTCAATTAACCAAAAATCTTGCGACAAACAATGGCACCAAGGTATTTGAGTTATGGACTAGAGGCAAATCCGAGCTAGCAAGATTACTTTCTTTGAGTTATTATGGTGACTTTGTCAGTGTCTATCTGGCCGAGTTAAGAGCTATTAGTCCTGAAATTACAAGCAATATCAATTATATAAAAGGGCAAGATACATCGCAGAAGCAAGGAAGCGTAATTACAAAATGACTACAGGAAATTGGTTAAGCGAGCAGGTGGCAAATACTCAGATAGTAGTTATGGCAGGTGGAAGGGCAAAAAGGATGGGGGCAGACATCCCAAAATGCCTTCTAGAAATTTCTGGCAAAAAGCTGGTGGACATGTGCATAGAATCAATGATAAAAGAAGGATTCGGGGAGTTTGTATTTTTGCTGGGCCACAAGCACGAAATGGTGACAGAGCATGTTGGCAATGGCAGCAGATATGGAATAGAAGCAAATTTCAGCATCGACCCTCCTAGCATCTTGGGATGGGGAAAAGGAAAAGCCTTCAAGTACGCAATCCAAATGAACAAAATCGATCCTGCAAAGCGCAGCATGGTAGTCTTTCCTGATGATATCATAATGGAGGAGAGGATCTTTTCCAAGTTTCTCATGAATCACCTTGAGGCTAAGCGGAAAAACCATCATGTCTTTGCTTCAACCTTGCTTGTTCCAGGGACCGAATATCCATATGGAGTTGCAGAAGTTGATACCGAAGGAATGGTACAAAAATTTACTGAGAAGCCATTTCTGAACAAGCTAACATCAGTAGGCGTTTACATCTTTGAGCCAGAAGTCTATGCCATTATCCAAGATTTGATTAGCCTTGATGATGCAAGTCCAGTAGATCTTGAATCGACTATAATGCCATATCTTGTTGCTGAAAAAAAGCTTGCAAGCTTTCTTATCCCGAGTAACAAATGGATTCCAATCAATACGATGAAAGAGTATGAACAGGCCATCAAGGTATTCTCGAAAAAGTAGTTAAGTGGTATCAATCAACAATTAATTCATTAATCTGTTTCATTATTAGTCTTTTCAAGCCACATCTGAGCTGCGATGCCTCCCATTCCCATATCCAAAAGTAGAATCGTGTAGACAACTTTTATGAAGTTATACTTTAGATACTCCAGAGACATCTGATACACTAACATGAGAGCAAACAGCCGTTTAAGAAGTTAATGAAGCACCGAATATAGACGCTAGGTTACTCAATAAGTGAATAGAAAAACAATCTTATAGATTTCAAATGTCATCATTTCTTGTATCGTAGGTGCACTCCGTATCCTATATCGGAATGAATCCCACGACATTCAGCTACTCACTTAAAGCCAAAAAGTGATCATTGTGCGAGGTTCTCCATTCTAGCTTGCAATCTCGCTTTGGCAATGGGCACAGGTAAATTTCCATACATTCGTCACAAGAATGATTGTGGTCTGGAGAATCATTTATCCTGACTCCCTGGCTTATTGACGGCTGTTTCCTTGGTTTTCTAGCTACCGTTGTAAAGGCTCACACTTGTGCCTGGCAGAGTTTCTTTAAAAAGACCTATGGAAGTCTTGCGAGGATGTTCTAGAACTATCCGCTTTTAGTCGTAAGATACCTCGTCTTTATGGAATCATAAAGCTCTAGGAATCTTTCTCCTCTTTCAGTTGTCTTGATGCCTTCACTTTTCCTGTCCTTGTCCTTCCATATCCTAACTAGATTTTTTGATGATAGCATCTGAAGGTATTCATCTAACAAATTAGAAGTAATATCTAGCTTGTTTTGTAAAGCTTGCTTTGACGAGCCTTTGATGCTAGATTCTAGAATTGCAGCTGCTAAATCGATCTTTCCCTCTAGCATCCAAGTTTACACACTGAGGGGCTAATATAAAAAATTATTGAATATGATGGATTATCCGGGTATAGCCCAACAGGAGTGACTTTTTCTATCAAGATATCAGTTATTCAGTCCTTCCCAATAGAATATTCAGGTTATAGAAGAAGTTCGAAGATTATCCATACTTGCTTATATTCTAATGCTAACAATTCAATGTCGATGACGAATAAGAATTTGACTTTGAAGTCTACGATGGTGTGCGCAGTGCTAACACTATCTTTGCTAAGCATTACAGTAACTAGCTCGTTTGCAGTACCGGTAGGAAATACATGGGCGAGAGCCGATCCGGAGCCTTATACCCCGCCAGGTACTGTAGATTGTGTCGGTCTAACTGATATTGCAGAGGTTGCATCAATAGAGTGCAAACTCTTTGATGACACAAACTGCCCAAAAGGGCCTGATGTGCCATGTGCTGTAGGCTCTGACGGTTCAGCCACATCACCACCCCTGTTTAGTGATGTGCCAGGATCGTGTGGCGGAGGCTGTGAAGAGTATCGTGTAACATTCGATCCAGTTGCGGCAGGTGCGGATACTACCCCTGAGAAAGAGCTCCACTTCACGATAACCTTCTTGAATTCCGACGGCCAACCAATTGCGGTTCAAGGAAAGGACGTCAGAACACACTCATTCCTGGTCATCCCAGAGTCACCTATCGGCATAGCGGCATTAGTAATGAGCTCTCTAGCGGCACTTGGCGGATTCATGTTCCTTAGAAGTCGGAAAAGCCTATCTCTCCCAAACAACCTATAGAAGCAAAATGACTTGTTGGGGTAATACCCCACAACCTTAATTTTCCATCCGAGCATTTGTTATCAAGATTATTTTCGTTACGTACTTTGAAGTTCAAGTTCAATACGATGTTACTATGTCCTAAACAGCGAAAACGCAAAGAAATCAACCAGAAGGATTCCGCATCTACTTTTCCTGATGGCTGTCCAAAGACAGTCATGGCCACTTTTTGATGATTGAATCCTTGTAGAGGTCGGAATCCTTCTGGTTGTATTCGCGGCTGGCCTTCGTGTGTTATGAGCCACCCAAATGAGTAATGGTTGAGAGAGATTATGAATAATGGTACGTAGCTACATAATCCGACA
>Ga0070697_100000202_pt1 | contig 48720 bp, 41 predicted proteins | sample KBSK1501metaG_FD_65475 | JGI IMG/M metagenome (GOLD analysis project Ga0070697, IMG submission 65475) | Corn, switchgrass and miscanthus rhizosphere microbial communities from Kellogg Biological Station, Michigan, USA - KBS K1-50-1 metaG | ecosystem: Host-associated > Plants > Roots >... | reverse complement strand
CATTGCGTGCAAACATGGCAACCTCCTTAAGGTTGGGGTGGCTAAGAAAGAAAACTTCAGATGGGCTGACTTAGTTCAGGGAACCTGAAAGAGGAGAAGGTGGTAACCACCTCAATTGCAACCCTAGTCCTGTGCGGCAGGACTGTCAAGCGGTCTCGATCTCGTTGACGGGAGCTATCCGTTTGTGTCGGGATTCTTGTTCAACTCCGGCCCGTTCACTGGCTCACCCCTTCAACTGCTGCTCATCCAGCCCACCCCAGTTGCTCGCGCCTGCCCGGATCAGCTAAAACTGAGCATCATCCACCAACATGGCTGACACCGTCACAACTACTTCGCCGCAAGTCTCCGCTGCCGTGAGCCCGCGCCGCCGCTGGTGGGCCGCAGCCCGGACATCGTTTTTCTGGATGGTCGTGATCGCCTTCGGCCTGCGTTTCGGATGGATGCTGGCCGCGCACACCTACAAGTTCCGCACCAGCGACAACAATTTTGGCTTCGGCTGGGAGATGGGACGCATTGGCCGTTCGATCGCCGAAGGGCACGGTTTCAGTAATCCTTTCGACGTGATCAGCGGTCCCACGGCGTGGGAGCCGCCACTCTATCCGTATTTGATAGGCGGCGTGTTCAAGCTCTTCGGCGTGTATTCCCACGCATCGGCGCTGGTGCTGCTGACCATCAACAGCCTCTTTTCGGCCCTGACCTGTATCCCGATTTTCTTGATCGCGAAACGATGCTTCGGCGAAAAGGTAGCGGTCGGTTCGGCCTGGACGTGGGTGCTGCTTCCCTACGTCATCTATTGGTGTACGCATTGGGTTTGGGAGACCAGTCTCTCGGCATTGCTGATCGCCACGATTTTCTGGCTCGCGTTAACTCTGCCGGAAAGGGACGGATTCAGGCCGTGGGCTGCCTTCGGCGCACTGTGGGGCGTTGCGGCGCTGAATAGCCCGGTGCTGCTGGGATTTTTGCCGGCATCGGGCCTCTGGGCGTGGTATCACCGCGCCAAAGCGGGCAAGCGCTCGCTGGCGGGAGTGGCACTGGCGTCGGTAGTCTTCCTGGCCTTTATCACTCCGTGGCTGGCACGCAACTATCGCACATTTGCCAAGCCGGTTTTCCTGCGATCAAATTTTGGCGCCGAGTTGCGCATGGGCAATGGCCCCAATGCCGACGGCACCTGGATGTGGTACTTGCATCCCACGCAGAATGTGTATGCGCTGCAACAGTACGAACGGCTCGGAGAGCTGGCCTATGTGGCCGAGCGCAAGCGGGAGGCGGTGGATTGGATCAAGCAGGATCCCGCCCGCTTCCTCGGCGTCAGCTTCAAGAAATTCGTCTACTATTGGGCGGGCGTGCCCAAGCTTTCCAATTTCCCGCCGCCGGAAGTGAAGAATTCGCTGTTCTTGGCTTCTTCGATCCTGTGCTTTTGGGGGCTGTTGCGCGCCCTGCGCAAGCGAAAGCCCGGCGCCTGGCTGTTCTTCTGGCTGCTGCTTTGTTATCCTCTGGTCTACTACGTTGTGTTTCCGCATGCCCGCTATCGCCACCCCATCGATCCGGAGATCGGGATTTTGGCCGTGTTCCTCATTAATGAGGCAGAGAAGAAACCGCGTCGAGTCTGAGCAGTGAAATTACTGCGAAGAAGAATATCCGGTATGCGTCTTCCATGCATTACGGAATCGTGCTGTCTCGGAATCTCTCCCTACTACCCAATTGGCCAGGCTGCCGTTACCTGTTCGGCTGATGCGACGACTTGATCGACTCGCGCATGCTGGGTCTACGTGGAAGTTAATCCGTGAAAATTTCTGAGGGGGATTCAATGGCATCTTCAGTGCTCTCCAATATCTCGCAGGAACTGGCGGCTCTGGCCGAACGCGTCGGACCGTCGGTAGTTGCGGTGCAGGGGCTTCATCGATTTGCATCCAGTGGCGTTCTGTGGAGAAAAAACGTAGTTGTGACTGCCGCCCACACGGTCGCGCGTGAACAGGACACCATTGTTTTGCTTCATCAGGGGAAACGGGTCAAGGCCAAACTCGCGGGGCGCGACCCGGGGACGGACATCGCAGCGTTGCGGATCGAAGAAGACACCAGCGGACCTCTGTCAGAGCTCGGGGATTCGTCGGCCGCGAAGCTTGGAAACCTGGTTCTCGCGCTGGCGCGTTCGAGGCGAGGAAGTGTAGTTGCCAGCGCCGGAATCATCGGCGGATTGAGTGGGGAATGGCGCACCTGGCGGGGAGGGCGTCTGGATCAGAATATCCGGCTTGACCTGGCGCTCTATTCCGGTTTTTCCGGCGGCGCTCTGGTCGGCGCAGAGGGTAAGGTTCTGGGGATGAACACCAGTGGGCTTGATCGCGGTCGCGCTGTGACTATTCCAGTGTCCACCGTGAACCGCGTTCTGGATGAACTGCTGGAAAAAGGTCATATTGCCCGTCCTTACCTGGGGATCGCGATGCAACCAGTGGCAATTCCGGAGGGGCTGAGGAGCAAGTTAAAGTCCTCCCCGAGTGGCGGGCTGATGGTGCTTCACGTTGAACCCGGTGGCCCCGCCGATACGGCCGGAATCGTTCTTGGGGATGTGATCGTCGAATTACAAGGTAAGCCAGTGTTGGATACCGAGAACATGATGGACTTGCTTGCTTCGACTCGAGTAGGCGACGCAGTGAACGCGACCTTAATCCGCGCCGGAAATCCAGTTGAGATATCGATCAAGGCGGGGGAGCGGCCAACCAGGTAGGCGTTCGATGAGTAAGCGAAACGGAGGCAGATTGATTCGCGTACTGGTGGTGGCTGCCTCCGCGGTTCGTCGCGCCGGACTTGAAACACTGGTCAAGAACAATCCGGAATTCAAGCTGCTCGGGAGTCTGCCCAATATCGCCACCATTGCGCAGCACACCGGCGAACTGCAAATCGATGTCGTTGTGCTCGATCTGCAACATCCGGCGCCGGCAGTGGACGTGGGAGTCCCGCTGATCGCTCTGATCGATGCGCCGGATGCGAGTTGGAGTGCCCAAGCGCTGCGATCCGGGTATAAGGCGATTCTCCCTCGCGAATCCGGCATGGAAGATATCTTGCAGGCTGTCCGGGCAGCACATGCCGGTCTCGTGCTGCTGGATCCGGAGGTGACCCGCAGCCTCGCCGCGCAGGTTCGGAATTCCCCGGTTGAGGACGGAATCACTCCTGAGGAACTCACCGCGCGCGAAATCGAGGTCCTGAGGATGATCGCTGAAGGCATGGGCAACCGGGAAATGGCCCTGGCTATGGGAATCTCGGAGCATACGGTGAAGTTTCACGTGAGCTCCATTCTAGACAAGCTAGGAGCGGCCACGCGTACCGAAGCCGTCACCCTGGGCATCCGCAGGGGAATAATTCTGATTTAGCCCTCACCATTCTCCGGGTGCGCCGTGTCGGGACGGATGATGAGATTTAGTTTTTTCCAGAGGCGGCTGGCTTCGATCAACCTTCGCCGGCATTGTTTAATAGATCGTGTACCCCGGCGCGGCATTTCGCACGTCCGGCTTCGATGCCATCAGCAATAGCGCCCCTTCTTTCTTGAATGCCCGCAGATCATCCAGGCTACGAAAGGAAGTCGTTTTGTAATCGTCAGGAGTCGGAGTGTCGTCGGGGATTCTCCGCGCTTCAACGTTTTCGAAAGCATTTTTCTTCACCATCTCGACGTACTCCGCTTCCGACCGAACTTGTACCGGCACCTTCAGCTTGTCCACCCATTGCAGCGAATACTGATTGTCTTTGTACAAATTGATTAGGATGAACATGCGCCCCCGCGGCGCCATCACACGGAACAGTTCGGCCAGGGCACGGTCCTGATCCGGGTAGTAATAGAACGATTCCACCGAGAGCACTTTGTCGAAAAAATTCTCTTCCCAGGGGATCTTGTCGGCGGATCCCCACACATAAAGAATGTTCTCAAAGTCTTTCGACACGGCACGGGCCTGGCGGATCATCTCATCCGATACGTCGACGCCGACGACCTGCCCAAAACCTTCCGGTCCATCGGCGACCAGCCGGGCCAGAAGCCTCGTGGCCCATCCTGAGCCGCAGCCGAGATCCAAGACGCGCTCGCCGGGACGAAGATCCATCAGCCGGAGAGTCTTCCCCGTGATGTCGAGATGATGATGCTCCATCTTCAGGCCTTCCCCCGCCTCTGCCCAGCGATTGAATTCCTGCTGCAGACGGTCGTTGGATCCTTGTTGGGTCACGAGTTTCTCCTTAGCGGCCAGTAGTCGGTGGCCAGCGGCCACTGGTTCAGACAAATCGGAAGTTGTACTCACCTTCTCGCCATCCGCAGTTCTGGCCACGGTCAACGGCTTTTATGCTACATTTGCCCTTCCTCATGGCTCAAGACCCGCAGAGCCCCAAGCTCGAGCCGCAAGCTGAGCTGCTGTACTGTCCGCGTTGCGCGCAGGAAGTCACCGATCCGCTGACCTGCGGCGATTGCTCGGCTGTGATCTGCCGGCGCTGCGGAACTCCGCTTGAGTCTCCGGACGAACTCGGAATCGGATAGCCATGGACCTTCCCACCGCCACGCAACCTGCCTCCGCCAAACCGAACGAAACAAAACCTACTCTGGTTCGCGGGCTGTCGCTGCTTGACTCGGTGCTGCTGCTGGTCAGCGGCATCATCGGATCATCCATTTTTCTTACCGCCAAAGATATCGCGGCACCCTTGCCTCAGCCAGTGTTGTTTCTGCTGGTGTGGGTTCTGGGCGCGGTGATCTCGTTGTTCGCTTGCTTCGCCTTCGCCGAACTGGGATCGATGTTCCCCGATTCCGGCGGACAATACGTGTACCTGCGGGAAAGCTATGGCGATTTAGTCGCCTTCCTCTACGGATGGATGCTGTTCAGCGTAGCCAACGGCGGAACGATCGCTCTCTTATCAGTCGCCTCGGCTACCTACGTTGGCCAGGTGTTTCCGGCGGTGTCGCAGGAGCATGTTGTGCTTTCGCTGTTAGGCGTCACCTTGACCCGCGCGCATTTGTTCGGCTTGCTTCTCATCGCTGTGCTCACCTATGTGAACGTTGTCGGGCTGCGCTGGGGCGCGCTCCTGCAAAACGTCTCCACCTGGACCAAGTTCACGGCGATGGCGGCCTTCGTAGTCCTGGGATTCGTCATCGGCAAAGGTGACTGGTCGCACTTCCACGCGCAAGTTCCGGGTGGATTGACCATGGGACTCGGCCCCGGAGCGCTGATCTCCGCCATGGGCGTGGGATTGATTGCCGTGTTCTTTGCGTATGACGGATGGGTGTACATAACGTGGGTGGCGGGAGAAGTGAAGGATGCACGCAGAAATGTACCTTTAGCCATGGTCCTGGGGGTGCTTGCGGTGGCGGTGGTCTATATCGCCATGAACGTGACCTACATATATGCCCTGCCTCTGACCGAAATTGCAAAGCACGAAACTATCGCCCACGCGGCGGCAGCGGCGCTGTTTTCGCCGAGAGCGGCGGTCTGGTTGTCGCTGATGATCGCGGTCTCCTGCTTCAGCGCCGCGGCGACCTGTACTCTGTCGGGCGCGCGCGTCAATCTCGCCATGGCGCAGGACGGAGTTTTCTTCAAGCGCATGGCAGTCATCCATCCCAAGTGGCGAACGCCGGCCTTCAGTTTGATCGGACAGGGCATCTGGGCCGCGCTGCTGACGGTAAGCGGACGCTATGACCAGCTTTACACCTACGTAATCTATGGCATGGTGTTGTCCTACACGCTGACGGTGATCGGCCTGTTCATCCTGCGCTGGAAACGGCCGGACGTTCCGCGTCCTTATCGCTGCACCGGATATCCCTGGCTGCCGGCGATCTATGTGCTGATCGGCGCGGCCTGGACGCTGAACACCATCGTCACGCGCCCCAAGGAAGCGCTGGCGGGAACAATTATTGTGCTGATCGGAGTGCCGGGATATCTCTACTGGAAGTGGAGCGCGCGGAAGCTGCCTTCGTGATCCTTCGCGCCCTTTGTGGTTGTGGCTTCTCTCGAAACTAATAAACCAAAAAGAATTCGAAAAACACGGCACCTATCGCGGGGTAACAATGTTCGAGAGATACACGGAGGGTTCACGCCGGGCGTTTTTCCTGGCCAAAAACGAAGCTTCGCAAGACAAATCGCAATACCTCGAGACCGAGCATCTGCTGCAGGGAGTCATTACCGCTGACGTTGAACGGATCGTGTCGCTGATCACCCGCGCGTCCCGCGATTCCATCCAAGAAAAGGTCTTAAGGGCGAAGAAGATCTATCACGGAGGCCCAGGCTCTGGCGATATCCCTCTAAGTAACGAATCGAAGCGCGTGTTCGCCTATGCCGCGGACGAAGCGGATCACCTGCACAGCGCCAGCATTGAAGTCGAGCATCTGCTGCTCGGCCTGATGCGGGAACCGAAGAGCGTCGCCGGCCACATGCTCCAGGAACAGGGTCTAAAGATAGGCGACCTGCGTGAGAAGCTGGGTGGCCCGGCAGAACTTCCGGCGGCAGAAGGTTTCATGGGCAAGCTGCGGAAGATGTTTGGCGGCGCTTCTTAACAGGACCCGCAGCCGTGGAGTACGTATGTTCGAACGCTATACCGAGAAGGCTCGCCGGGTAATCTTTTTCGCCCGCTATGAGGCCATCCAGTTCGGTTCCCCTTACATTGAGACCGAACATATCCTTCTCGGCCTACTGCGAGACGACAAGGCCCTGTTTCATCGACTTCTGCCGGATGTGAACCATCAATCAATTCACAAGGACGTGGAAGCAATCACTGCCATTCCGGAGAAGATCTTAACCAGTGTCGACCTGCCATTGAGCGACGCATCCAAACGAGTGCTCAAGTACGCGGCCGAGGAAGCGGACCGACTCAGTCATCGCCACATCGGGACCGAGCATCTGCTGCTCGGTTTGCTCCATGAAACCAGCGATCTGGGAGGCCAGCTGCTTACCGCGCGAGGAGCCAAGTTAGATGAGTTCAGAAAGAAGATTGAGGAAGCAGGCAGCGCCGTAAAAGAGACCCAGCGCGCTCTGGGCGAAACGCCATTCTCTAGCCCCTATCGCCCGTTTGGTCCGGCGGAGGTCATCGAAATTCACGGCCAGAGATGGAATGCGGACTACATCCGCGATGCAGTGCAAAGGTGTAAGCAAGTCTCGTGGCACTGGCACAAGCTCCCGTGGAAAGCCCGGGATGTTGTTGTCGAACTTGGAACAGGGTCGCTTTCTTTCGATCTGAGCCTGGCCACGGGGTCGACGAAATTCCAGCTTCTTAAGCATGGATGGAAGAAGGATTTTTGTGCGATTTGCCGTTGGGAACTACTAGAGTCAAAGGATGACGCCGAGCATGGCACCGGCTACACCAACGGCCGGGATTGGGTGTGCCTGGAGTGTTACGCAAAGTTTTTTGAGCGGGATTATTTCCAATCGAGCTACCGGGACATAACCTAGTCTGCGAACGGGCGTAGAGAAAATCAGGATTAGATCCGTCGTTCTCCGTGCCTCCGTGTCTCCGTGGTGAATAGCCCCGTCAGACCGGCACCGCTGTCTTTCGCTCAGGACTGAAAAACGGCAGCTTCACAATTTTTGCCGTCACCTGCTGCCGCACCGCTTCAATCGTGATTTCCATCTGCAGCTTCCTCCCGATCTGCGCGTGCGGCGTCTCCACGCTGGCTAGCGCGATCAACTTCTTGAGCAGCGGTGAAAAGGCTGTAGTGGTCGCCTTCCCTACCTGCTTTCCGTCTGCATAGACGGGCACAGCGACCCGCGACGCCTGGCTGGGAGCGGCCGGCGTAAGGCCGAATCTCTCATGCAATTCCTCGACCTCCACCCAATCGACCTCCAACCCCACAAGCTGGCGGGCAACTCCATTCTTGTTGTCCTGCGCCAGCGCCGATTTTCCCACGAAATTTTCTTTCTCCAGATGCACCATCTTCCCAAACCCCAGTTCATACGGAGAATACTTCTGCGACGGAATCAGGGCCTTCTTGCTGCTCGTGTAATCGACCTCAATCAGGAGCAGCCCTGCTTCCACCCGCGCCACATCCAACGCCAGCATCCCCGCCGCGTGAATATCAAACTGCTTGCCGGTGGTCATGAGCGCGTCCCAAACTTTGACGGCATGATTCCATGGCACCCAGATTTCATATCCCAGGTCGCCCGTGTAGCCGGTGCGCGATATGTCCACGGGAATGCCGGCAATCTTTCCGCTGGTCACGCGAAAATATTTCAAGTTCGCGATATCGGCCTCGGCAACCGCTTTCAGCAGCTTCCCGGACGTTGGCCCCTGCAGCGCCAGTGCCGCCGTCTTTTCTGAAATGTCTTCCACCTGAACATCCATGTTCAGGCCGTTCTGCCGGAACCAGCGCAGGCTGGGGTCAGCCGCCGTCCAGCGGTATTTGTTCTCTTCGAGGCGCGTAATGGTTCCGTCGTCGATGACCTTGCCTTGCTCATCGCACCAGCAGCAATAAATCACCTGACCCGTCTTGACCTTGTTGATGTCGCGCGTGATGACGCGGTTCACCAGCTTGCTCGCGTCCTTGCCCGTGACCATGTACTTGTAGAGAGGCGAGATGTCGATCAGCGCCGCGGCATTGCGGATTGCGTTGTACTCGTGCTCATGGTGAACTTCGTAGACGCTGACCGTGTAGTAGCCCGACCACTCGCGGTAGTTCAGGCTCTGGCAGAGCGGGAAAGTTCTTTCGTGAAATGCAGTTCCGACTGGCAAGGCGTCTCCCTCGATTCTTATTTCCTTCGTGCGCTTCGTGTCCTTTGTGGTTATTGCTTTGTCCGCAAAGTACGAGAGACCGCGAAAGAAAAATAATCCGAAGCCGGATTATATGCAGCCGAGCAGCGACACTGCAATCGTGACCAGAAGTCAGACATCGTCCGGAACTAAAGACAAAACGCGGATTCCCAAGTAGAATGTGGAGTCATTTTTCTACAGCTCTCATTCATTTCTTGATTGCTGGTTTCAGCGAGGGACCGCTGCGCCGCCCGTCAGATGGAACAAACTGCCCTGATACGCTCTGGCGGGGCGCGTCGTCGACCCTTCGCCTCCCAGCTACGCGCGATGAAACCATAGCAACCGAATGCTGAGTGCTGAGTGCTGAGTGCTGATTGCTAATTGCTAGCTGCCAGTTGCTAGCTGCTGATTTCCCTATGCCCGGAAGCAAATCGAAATACGACGTCATCGTCATCGGCGGAGGCCACAACGGCCTCACCAACGCTGCCTATCTGGCACGTGCCGGCAAGAAAGTTCTCGTGCTTGAGCGCCGCCATGTGCTCGGCGGGGCTGCGGTTACGGAAGAAGTCTTCCCTGGATTCAAATTCTCCGTCTGTTCTTATGTCGTCTCACTGCTTAGGCCTGAAATCATTCGCGATCTCGACCTCCCGCGCCACGGTCTTGAGATTCTTCCCCTCGACGGCACTTTCACGCCCATGCCCAACGGAGATTATCTCTGGCGGGTGAACGACCATGGCAAAACGCGGCGTGAGATCGCCCGCCATTCCAGGCTGGATGCCGAAGCCTATGAAGAATTCGGCAAGGCAATGCAGGCCATGTGCCGCTTCGTGAAGCCAATCTTGAGCATGGTCCCGCCCGATCCCGCCACGCTCAATCCCCGCGAACTGATGAAGCTGCTCTTCATCGGCCGCCGCTTCCAGAGCCTTTCCAGCGAAGACAAATATAACCAGGTGCAGTTGATGACCATGAGCGCGGTCGATTTTCTCGACCAATGGTTCGAGACCGACGTGCTCAAGGCTACGATGTCCGCCTCCGGAATCATCGGCACATTTCTTGGCGTTCGCTCGCCGGGGACGGCCTACGTGCTGCTGCACCATTACATGGGAGAAATTGACGGCGCATTCCGTTCGTGGGGATTTGCCCGCGGCGGCACCGGAGCGATTTCAAATGCGATCGCCGAGGCAGCCGCAGAATTCGGCGCTGAGATCCGTACCGAAGCACCCATTGCTCAGATCATCGTCAAGCACAATCGCGCCAAGGGTGTCGTGCTGCAGAACGGGGATGAAGTTTATGCCGATGTGGTTTCGTCGAGCGTCGATCCCCGCCTCACCTTCATCAAGTTGATGGAGGAAGGCGTGCTTCCAAACGATTTCCTCGACGAGGTCCGCCGCTACAAGTTCCGTGGCTCCTCCGGCAAGGTTAATCTGGCGCTCGATGCTCTGCCTGAATTCAAGTCATTGCCGGGGGTGGGAGCTCATCTGCGCGGAGCGATGTCAATTTCCCCCAGCGTCGAGTACATGGAACGCGCTTACGACGACGCCAAGTACGGTAATTATTCGCGGCGTCCCTACATCGACATGGTCATCCCCACGCTCACCGATCCATCGGTAGCTCCGCCGGGGAAACATATACTTTCCTGCTTTGTGCAGTACGCTCCCTACAAGCTGCGCCCCGGATTGAACTGGGATCAGGAACGCGATGCCTTCGGCAACAATGTGATCGACACTATCGCCGAGCACGCGCCCAATATCAAAAACATCATCCTGCACAAGCAGGTGCTCACCCCGCTCGATCTGGAACGCGAATTCGGATTGAGCGAAGGCAACATTTTTCAAGGCGAGCTTTCGCTCGAGCAGTTGTTCTTCCTGCGTCCCGTGCCGGGCTGGGCGCAATTCCGCACACCCATCAAGAATCTCTACATGTGCGGATCGGCCACGCATCCTGGCGGCGGAATCATGGGCGCACCCGGGCGTTTGGCGGCTTTAGAGATTCTGAAAGACGTTAAGGGAGCCGCCTGACCATGCCCGAGACTCGCGACGTAGTCATCGTCGGCGGCGGTCACAACGGGCTCGTCACCGCTTTCTATCTCGCCAAGGCAGGATTCAAGCCGCTGGTGCTCGAGCGCCGTGCGCAACCCGGTGGAGCGGCCATCACCGAAGAATTTCATCCCGGATTTCGTTGCTCTACGCTCGCTCATACTGCCGGTCCCATCCGTCCCGACGTCGTCCGCGACATGCAATTGCAGCAGCATGGCCTCAAGCTGATCACTCCTGATGTTGCAGTCATAGCGCTCTCGCCCGATGGCCGTGCGCTCACTCTTTATAACGACACCAAGCGCTCCGCCCAGGAGATCGGCAAGTTTTCGCCAAAAGACGCCGCCAAGTATCCGGAGTTCGAGCAATCCCTGGGCAAGATGGGGAAGGTCATCGGCGAGGTCCTGAAACTGCCGCCGCCGAATATAGACGATCCCAGCAAAAGTGACCTGTGGGGAATATTGCAGACCGGGCGCGCCATCCGCAAGCTCGGCAAGAAAGATATGTACCGCCTGCTGCGCTGGGGACCGATGGCCGTCGCCGATCTGGTGTCCGAGTTCTTTGAAACCGAGTTGCTGCGCGCGACGATTGCCGCTCGCGGAATTTTCGGAACCTTCCTCGGGCCGTGGTCAGCCGGAAGCACGCTGGTCCTGCTCATTCGGGCCGCCGCAGACCCTCATCCCGCCGGATCGGCATACTTCGCCCAAGGTGGCACCGGTGCCGTGACGCAAGCCATGGCGTCCGCCGCTGAACAAGCGGGTGCGGAAATCCGCACCGGCGCGGAAGTAATTGAAGTCCGCGTAAAAGACGGCGCTGCTACCGGCGTGCTTCTGTCCAATGGTGCGGAGATCAGCGCCAAGGCAGTCATCTCCAATGCCGATCCCAAGCGGACGTTGCTAAAGCTTGTCGATCCTACCCATCTCACGCCCGATTTCGTGATGAAGCTTCAGCACTATCGCACCCCGGGAACCGTTGCCAAGGTGAACCTCGCCCTGTCCGGCTTGCCAAGATTTACCGCACTCAACGGCGCAGCCGATGGCGAGGCTCTGCGCGGAAGAATTCATATCGGCCCAGAGATCGACTATCTCGAGCGGGCCTTTGACGCCGCGAAATATGGCAGCTTCTCGCCGCATCCCTATCTGGAAGTCGCCATCCCCTCGCTCACTGACCCGTCGCTCGCGCCCGAAGGCAAGCACGTGATGTCAATCTACGTGCAATACGCTCCCTTCAAGCTGAAGAGCGGCGATTGGGAAAGCCAGCGGGTCACGCTCGGCGACACCGTCGTAAGGACGCTCGCGCAATATGCGCCCAATCTGCCTGAGCTGATTCTCAGCCACCAGATCATCACCCCGCAGGACTTGGAAGACACTTACGGGCTCACCGGCGGACACATCTTTCACGGTGAGCTATCGCTTGATCAGTTCTTCACCATGCGGCCGTTGCTCGATTGGTCCCGTTATCGCACTCCGATTGAGAATCTTTTTTTGTGCGGATCGGGAACGCATCCCGGCGCTGGCTTGACCGGAGGCTCTGGAGCGAATGCGGCGCGTGAAATTGTGAAGCTGTTGAAGAAGAAGTAGCGCTGGCGTCCTCGCCGGCCTCCTGCAATGAAGTATCCTACCGTGACGATATGAAACACTCCGCCATCCTCCTCGTCGCCTGCCCCGACCAAAAAGGCGTGGTCGCGGCGCTCTCAGACTTCGTCTTCCGTCACAACGGCAACATCCTGCACGCCGACGAGCACGCTGACGCAGGCTCGAATCTTTTTTTGATGCGCGTCGAATTCGACCCCGCCGACTTCGACATTGATCTAAACGACTTCAGCAAACACTTCTCGCCCATTGCCGACAAATTCGAAATGCAGTGGCGGCTGGCACGCTCCGATTACCGTCCCCGGATGATCATCCTCGTCTCCAGATACGACCACTGCCTGGTCGATCTTCTCTATCGCCATCAAAGCGGAGAACTGGCTTGCGAGATTCCGCTGATCATCTCCAATCACCCCGACAACAAGCCCATGGCGGATTTCTACCGCATTCCCTACCAGACCGTTCCCGTTCCCAAAGACGACAAGCGTGCAGCCGAGCAGAAGATTCTGGACCTGCTCAAGCAGCACAATCCCGACTTCATCGTGCTCGCGCGCTACATGCAGATTCTCTCCAACGAGTTCGTGAACCAGTATCCGCACCGCATCGTCAATATCCACCACTCTTTTCTGCCCGCGTTCATCGGAGCCAAGCCCTACCATCAGGCATTCACCCGGGGCGTAAAGCTCATTGGCGCCACCAGCCACTATGTCACCGAAGTCTTAGACGATGGTCCCATCATTGAGCAGGACGTCGTACGCATCTCGCATCGCGATTCGCTCGACGATCTCCTGCAGAAAGGCCGGGACCTGGAAAAAGTCGTTCTCTCCCGCGCCGTGCGCTGGCACATCGAGAACCGGATACTCCTCTACGGGAACAAGACCGTCGTCTTCGATTAACGCGCTGCCCCGGTCACTGCCTTGTAGCTTTTTCATTCCGAGCGAAAGCGAGGAATCTGCTTTTCTAAACTGTTCCGGCCCACAAGAATCCTCCTCCACCCAACCGGATTGCCACTTTAGTAACCATGCTTCCGGTCCATTTCGGCTCTCACACGTGTTAGTTTTTACTCAGTCTCCCCCAATTCCAGCTCGACTGAGACGTCCGAGGTGTGGAGTTTTGGCCGAAGATCCCAAATGGGAACTTGCCATCCTTGCCAGCGTGCAGAGTTTCGAAGAGAAGCTGCTGCAGGAATACGTGGATGGCGAAGTCCCCGTCCCGCAAGGATTGGAAGATATTTCGCTGGCGCAGAGTGACGGCGACGTCCACGAAACTCTGACCCGGATGCGCCGCTGGCTGCGCCTGCTCGATATGGCGATCACTCCGGCCATGCTGCGGAGCGCCTTCACCACCGACACCGACCCCGAAATTGCCGAAGCTATGCTTCGTTATCTGGTGAGGAAGAAACACCAAAGCGAAGTCAGCCGCGACAAAACCGACGTGGTCGCAACTTTCCTTTACCGCCATCCGCGTGTCCCCGGGCAGTGGGAGCGTCGCGGCTACGGTCTGGACGGATCGCTGCCCTTATCGCCATTCGAGATCGCACTCATTGAAATTCTCGCCGACACCGACGTGCCTGACTTGCCCGAAGAGCATGTCCACGTACTGCGTCAATTCAGCTCGCTCCAGGAGGAAGCCGAAAGTTTCGACGATTTCCACGCGCTGCTCGAATCCGGGGTAATTGCGCGTGTCCGCGAACTCAAGCGCGAACTGGAAGCGTCGTTCTGTCATCCCGGCGTGCTGGCCACCATTGCCCCATATAACGCTGCCTTTGGCAAGAAGTTCGACTCGCTTTTCCGCGCGGCTACAGCGGAAATCAAGAGTTTCGCGCAGGTGCTGCAGGAGCAGGGCGGCAGCATCCTGGGCACCGTCGACGGCGTGGACGTGACCGTGGAACATATTGCGGCACTGGAAGAAGGGGAGCTTCTAAAAGTCGATTATCGGGATGCGCTGAGAAAATTTCAAAGCATCTCCAAGCTGAAAAAGACCCTGGAGCGTCGTCCGCCGATGCGGGGAACACCAGTCTCGACCCCTGCAAGCGGCCGAGCGGCAGCGGCAGCCGCGCCCGCGCCAGTGCGCCGCCCTTCCATCGACATCCATACTATGCGGGCCAGCGTCACCCCTCAGCAGATCGCCGCGGAAGAGACCAAGCTGCGTAAAGTCGAGGAATCGATTCGCGTATTTGTTCGAGTTGCCGATCCCAAATTTCGCCAGATCGTTCCCATGCGGTTCTTCAATCTCACCCTCACCCCTGCGGAAGCCGACGCCTACTGCGCCGACTATCTGGAAGAAAAGAGCTTGCGCTCCGGCGTTGCCCGCGCGCTCCTGCGCATGGTAGCGATCATCGCCCGCATGACCACGGAACTGGAAGAACTGCAGCGTCACGAAAACTCTGCATCGCTCTGGAAACTGCACGCCGATTCGCTGGTCGCATTGCTGGAACTGGCGCATACGGTAACCGAGAATGCTAAGCGCATCGTCGACTTGGCCAACCAGCACGACAGTCCCGAGCACACCGAGTCCATCAGGATTTCTCTCGACAAACTTCGCGAACGCCAGGAACTGGTCATTAGCCGAATATCCCGCGGCAATTAAGCATCCCCGGTGACACGACCTCGGCGTATGTTCGATTCACAATCCAATTCAATTGTGATACTATTTCTGATATCATATTTGATAGCCAGCTAGACTTGCACATGCTATGTGTATGTGATTGATTACAAGGAGTCTCATGTCTTCCACCGCCCGCAAGTCAGCCTTGCAAACCACTACCGTGAGACTGCCTAAGCGCTTGTATGAGGCGGCTCGCAGCGCTCTGGAAAAGGGCGAAACCAGTGCCAGCAGTTTGAACGATTTGTTGGTCGAGTCCCTGGAAGAAAAGCTGAAACGATTGCGCCGTGAACTCATTGACGCGGAATTCGCTGAAATGAAGAATGACGCGCAATACCACCGTGAGTCCAACATTCTGGCGCAGCAGTTCACATCGAATGATGGTGACACTTTGCGGTCGATGGATAAGGATGAGAATCCATAAGCAAACCAAGTCCATCCCGGGGCGATGTCTTTTTCGCTTTACTCGACCCAACCAGGGGTTCTGAACAAGCTGGCACGCGACCCGTGATAGTTGTCAGTCGGGATGGGATCAACCATAACAGCAGTGTAGTTGTTTGCGTTCCTTGTACAGACCGCGCGACCTGCAGCAAGATTTATCCTAGCCAGATGCTGCTAAGAAAAGGGACCGCTGGATTGACTCTGGACTCGGTTGCAATGTGTGAGCAGATCAGAGCCATTACCAGTGATCGTCTCGGAAGGTATGTTGGAAGACTTGACCAGCAGTCCCTGAAAGCAATCGAAGAGCGACTCAAGATTGCACTCGACCTAAGCTGACCTTTTCCGACTCTGCTGCACAGCACCTCTTAAGACCATCCCAGCAAACGGTGCCAAAGCCCTCAATTCTTCACCGCGCGCTTTCAGGGTAAACTGCACTCACAGATGAACAACTCAAACCACCACTTCGGCCTAATACCAGCCGAACTGCGCAAGCTCGCGAGCTTGCGAAATCCGCACGGAATCCAGCGCTTCATCGACGACATGCCCTATCACCTGGCCGACACCGCCTGGTCGCCACAGCGCGTGCTCCGTGAGAATACCGCCCACTGTTTTGAAGGCGCGATGCTGGGCGCGGCCGCTCTGCGCGCCAACGGCTTCCCTCCGCTGATTCTGGATTTGGAAGCCGAAAACGATACCGACCACGTGATCGCCATTTATCGCATTAAGGGTCATTGGGGAGCCATCGCCAAGTCCAACTACACCGGATGCCGCTATCGCGAACCGGTCTACCGCACTCTTCGCGAACTGGCGCTGAGTTACTTCGACGGATATTTCAATTTGCGCCGCGAGCGTTCGCTGCGGACGTTTTCCCGTCCGGTGAATCTCGCTCGCTTCGATTCTCTCGACTGGATGACCACCGACAAGCCTCTGTGGTTCGTCGCGCTTTACCTCTTCGACATTCACCATTATCCTTTGCTGCCGCCCGGCATGGCTAAACGGCTGCACCGTCTCGACGATAGATCTTTCCGCGCTGGATGCCTGGGACGAGCGGAGAAGGCTGCCAAGAAATCGGCGGCTTCATCGCGGTAGAGGCACAAATACCTTGCCATCCCGAGCGTCGCTCGAACGGAGCCCGGCGAGGCGAGAGCAAGTCGAGGGACCTGCTGTTACCAGCCGCGTGCGTCTCGTTTTGCCCCTCAATAGCGCGCATGGTATTTTCAATGTTTCCCGATCATGGTTCCCGATAAATGATCCGTTCCTACCGTGGCATCGCGCCGACAATCCCTGACACATGCTACGTGGACGCTTCGGCGCAGATCATCGGCGAGGTAGTTCTAGGCGAGCATGTCAGCGTGTGGATGAACGCCGTGCTCCGCGGTGACGTCAACTCCATCCGCGTCGGCGCGCACTCCAACGTCCAGGACTGCAGCGTGCTGCACGGCATGAAACAACAGTACGGAGTATTTCTTGGCGAGTACGTGACCGTCGGCCACTCCGTCACGCTGCACGGATGTACTATCGAAGACCGATGCCTCGTCGGGATGGGATCGATCATCCTGAATGGCGCGGTGATTGGGGCAGGCTCGATCATTGCCGCCGGGTCACTGATCCCGGAGAAAACAATTGTGGAACCGGGCTCGCTCTGGATGGGCTCGCCCGGCAAATTCCGCCGCAAGCTGGATGATCGCGATCAGCAGATGATTATGCGGTATGCCAGGAATTATCTGGAGTATAAGGAATCCTATTTGGCGGGGAAGTAATCTTTGAAGTCAAGGTTTTGTAATTGTCAACTTTGTAAAAGCTGTCACAGGGAAGTAGTCTCTGAACTCAAGCTTTGTAGTTGTCATCTCTATAATGGCTGTCATCCTGAGCGAGGATTGATCTTCGCGCTGAGCGCGAAGGTCAAACCGAGTCGAAGGACCCCGGAAAGGCAAGCGCTTTGGTGGCCGTTTCGAGGAGTTCTTCCCGCTCTGTGGAAACGCAATTCGAATGCACGGAGAGAATTCCCTGACGCGCTGGGTAACGGAATACACAATAGCTGTCATCCTGAGCGAGGTTTGATCTTCGCCCGAAGCACGAAGGTCAATCCGAGTCGAAGGGACCCCGGAAAGGCCAGCGCTTTGGTGGCCGTTTCGAGGAGTTCTTCCCGCTCTGTGGAAATGCAATTCGAATGCACGGAGAGAATTCCCTGACGCGCCAGTGACGAGATCCACAATCCCGGGGTCCTTCGACCCCGGCTGTTCATTCGCTTCGCGAATGAAATCGCTGCGCTCAGGATGACAAGTTTGCAAGAGTAAGAGCCAGAAGCTCATGATCAAAGCCGTTCGAGGAACGCGCGACCTGCTCCCGCCGGAAACGGCGCTGTGGAACTTCGTCGAAGCCGCCGCGCGCGACGTCTTCCGCTCCTACAACTTCCACGAAATCCGCACGCCCATTTTCGAGGAAACGCAACTCTTTTCCCGATCTGTGGGTGAAGAGACAGACATTGTGTCGAAAGAGATGTACACATGGGAGGATCGCGGTCGAGTACCAAAAATCATTGCTGATGCAGCGATCCCGGAGGACAGCGCGCGGCATTCCTACCAGTCCTTGACCCTCCGCCCCGAAAACACCGCCGGCGTCGTCCGTGCCTACATCGAGCACAAGCTGTGGGACCGCGGACTGAACAAGCTCTTCTACATTGGACCGCAGTTCCGCCGCGAACGTCCGCAGAAAGGCCGCTACCGCCAGTTCTACCAGATCGGTGCTGAGGTCATCGGGCCGCCCAGCGCGGGAAGCGAATCTCCGGCCCGGGATGCAGAGCTCCTAGAAATGCTGGCGACTCTCCTGGAGCGTCTCGGCATAACTGATTGGAAGCTTCAACTGAATTCTGTGGGCTGTCCCAACGACCGCGCCGCTTACAACGAGGCCTTACGCAAAGCTCTCGAACCGGTCGTCGCAAAGATGTGCGTTGACTGCCAGCGCCGCGCCGTCACTAATCCGCTGCGAGTATTCGATTGCAAAGTTCCCGAAGATCAGCCCATCATCGAAACGCTTCCCCGCATCGGCCAGTATCTCGACGAGCCTTGCCGCAAGCATTTCGCGCAGGTGAAAGACATTCTGACTTCTGTCGGAGTCGAGTTTCAGGAAAACGATCGCCTGGTGCGCGGACTCGACTACTACACGCGCACCGCCTTCGAATTCACCCACGGCGCGCTCGGTGCGCAGAACGCGATCCTCGGCGGCGGACGATACGACGGACTTTCCGAAGCGCTCGGCGGACCCCAGGCTCCGGGAATCGGCTTTGCCATCGGCGAAGACCGCCTCGTAATGTCACTCAAAGAGACTGCAGACGCGGTGCAGCACAAACCCGACGTCTACATCGCCCCGCTTGGGGACGGCATGAACCGCGAAGCCGCTCGCCTGGCGAGGGAATTGCGACGCCACGATCTGATCGTTGAACTCGGAGACGAGAGCTTCCGGCTGAAGAAGTCTTTTGAAACCGCCGACAAGCTTGGCGCAAACTTCACGCTGATCGTTGGCGAGAACGAAGTGAAATCCGGCAACTTCGCCCTGAAGAACCTCGGCACCGGCGAACAAGTTTCCGTACCACGCGGCGAACTGGCGCAAAGGATACAATCCAGTCGATAATTTCGGAGGAGAGCCACATGAAATTCTTCGCATTGTTACTTCTACTATCCTGCACCATGATTCTGTCCCTCTACGCTCAAGGTGTGGGAGCCTCGCCCGCGACCGCCGCTCAAGCAAAGGCGATCGCTCCCCTTCACCAGGAACTCATCAACACCCAAAAAGCGTTCATGGACGCCGTCGAGCGCAATGACCTCGACTATGTGAAGAATGCCATCGCTGACGATTTTGTAGGCATTGGCACGACCGGCGACGCCGACCATAAGAGTGACGTGCTTGCCGGTCTGCGCGTCGATCAGAGCCGGAAGGAAAAGGGCAAGAAAGAAGAAAAACCAATTCTCTACTTCTTCAATGTTGTCCCATTGAACGACGGCGCCGCTGTGGTGACGTTCGACATAGCAAATCCGGCTGCCAATCCCCGCTACGCGCATGTCAGCGACACCTGGGTAAAGCAAGGCGATCAATGGAAGCTGAAGTTCCACCAATCCACGCCCAATCGCTGGAGTGCCACGGATCTAGATTAATCATAGCGTAGTGATAGCGGCGAAATGGGAACTCACTCCCGCCGTTCACCGGCCCGGGTGCTTCAGCACGCGACCCGATCTCTCCTCGGCAGTATAATTTTCCTTGCTCTCATCATCTTGAATTTTGAATAAAGACCAGGAGCCTGTGATGGTGACACCCGAGCCGGCAGCGCGCATGCGCATTGAATCCGACAGCATGGGAAAGATCGAAGTCCCGTCGAATGTCTACTGGGGAGCGCAAACCCAGCGCTCGCTGCTGCACTTCAACATTGGCCGCGACACCATGCCCCCTGAACTGATCCGAGCCTTCGGCATTCTTAAGAAAGCTGCCGCGCTGGTGAACCAGGACCTAGGTAAGCTTCCCACCGACAAAGCCAAGCTCATCGTGCAGGCCGCCGACGAGGTTATCTCCGGCAAACTCAATGACCAGTTTCCGCTTCGGGTCTGGCAAACCGGCAGCGGCACCCAGACCAACATGAATGTCAACGAGGTCATCTCCAACCGCGCCATTGAAATTGCCGGTGGCGAGATGGGATCGAAGAAGCCGATCCATCCCAATGACCACGTCAACATGTCGCAGTCCTCGAACGACACCTTTCCCGCCGCCATGCACATCGCTGCCGCAGAGCGAGTGAAGAACGCGCTTATCCCGGCCATCAAAAGTGTCCGCGATGCCATCGCCGCCAAGGCCAAACAATTTGAGAACGTGGTGAAGATTGGCCGCACCCACTTGCAAGACGCCGTGCCTCTCACCATCGGACAGGAGTTCGGCGGTTGGGCCAGCCTGCTCGACCGCGACATCAAGCGACTGGAGCAGGTGCTTGACGGCCTCTATGACCTCGCCATTGGAGGCAGTGCGGTCGGCACCGGCCTGAACACGCATCCCGAATTCGCCGAGCGCGCCGCCAAGAAGATCGCCGAACTTACCAAGCTTCCTTTCCGCTCGCATCCCAACAAGTTCGCCGCGCTCTCCGCCCACGACGAGATCGTATTCGCGCAAGGTGCACTGGAGACGACGGCTGCCTCGCTCATGAAAATTTCCAACGACATTCGCTGGCTCGCCTCCGGCCCGCGCTGCGGCCTGGGAGAACTCTCCATCCCCGAAAACGAGCCCGGATCATCCATCATGCCCGGCAAAGTCAATCCCACGCAGGCTGAGGCCATGACCATGGTCTGCGCCCAGGTGCACGGGGCCACCGCCGCCGTCGGATTCGCCGGCTCACAAGGCAACTTCGAACTCAACGTCTTTAAGCCGGTCATCATCTACAACTTCCTGCATTCGGTCACGCTCCTCACCGACGCATGCCACGGCTACGTCGAGTACATGATCAAAGGCATTGAAGTGGATCGCGCGAAAGTTGACTGGTACGTGAAGAACTCACTGATGCTGGTGACCGCTCTCGCTCCCAAAGTCGGATACGACAAGGCCGCCGAGATCGCCCACACTGCTCACGTCGAACACACCAACCTCCGCGACGCCGCGCTGAAGCTGGGACATCTTACGGGCGAGGAGTTCGATCAGCTGGTGCGGCCGGAAAAGATGACACGGCCGTAGGACGCCCAGCCGAAAAGACGCCACGGACAATTGAGAGAAGTGTTCCACGTGGAACATTTGTCGGTATTATTTTGTACGTACATAGCGGCTAAGCTCACGAACACATAGGCTCCCCGAGCCCGCAAGAACTTCGGGATGGCCCGCGGAAATTATATATCTTTGGTATATACATCGTGTATACTATGTATCTACACGGATTCGTCTGCGAGGTACGCGATGCCTAAGGCTCAAGTCGTCAAGTGGGGAAACAGTTTGGCGGTTCGGATACCGAAAGGGGTGGCCGAGGAGGCTCGAATTCAGGAAGGCGATGCGATTGTGATCGAGGCCTCGAGAGGGCACATAGAACTGCGCCCCGCAGAGCGAGTTCCGACGCTGGAAGAGTTGGTAGCACAGATCACACCGGAGAACCGTTACGACGAGATTGCGACCGGGCCGGAAAGAGGCAAGGAATCCATTGAATGGTAACTGCCTACGTTCCAGAAGCCGGGGATGTCGTGTGGCTGGATTTTAATCCGCAGGCCGGGCGCGAACAGGCCCGACGCCGACCGGCCCTGGTATTGACGGACCGGAGCTACAATCGCGCCAGTGGTCTGGTTATCGTCTGTCCTCTCACCAGCAAGCGAAAGCCCTACCCCTTCGCTCTTCCAACTGTAGTAGAAGGGGTGCAAGGGGCTGTGCTGGTAGATCATCTCAAGAGTGTAGATTGGCAGGCGCGCAATGTTGCCTTTCATTCCAAAGCCGATCCGGAACTGCTGAAAAAAGTCCGCGCTTATGCGGCGATCTTGCTCGGTGCTCGCGCGAATTGACAGACTCGCTGGTGGCGGTAATAAGCCCCAAGGTTCGTATCTATGTTCATGTACGTACAGCAACGCAATAGTTTATGCCCGAGTTACGATCATCCAGATTAGGCACAGAGTGCCCCATCCCGCCCGGCAACTGCTATGATCGTGATCGTGCCCCTGCATGAACTGCACCCTTTCACGGAATCTGAAGTGTCGAACGTACCCAGCAAGCGAGGAGTGTACGTTCTTTTTCAGGTGCAGGTTCCTCTTCATGCCGACGGCGCAGTGAATTTGGGTAAGAGCCTGCTCGAGGCCAAGGCAAAGTTCCCTGGAGCTACCCATTTCTCGGTGGAAGCTCTGGGTCCCAGTGCTGGCAGCGTGGCTCAGCGATTGCGCGCATTAAGGAAAGAGCTGCGCCGGGTGAGAGCTGCAGCATTTATCGGAACATCTGGTTAGCGGGATTCTGAAGGCTGTCTTGCCGAATGTGCGCGTCCGCGCAGGCTGAGCTGAATCTATTCCACATACGTTTAATTCTCCGCTCTCAATTGTGACTTATGTCCCGAGCCGAATTACTCCGTTCTGGTGGGGCTTGATCGGAAAATGCTGCCTCGACACTAGACTGACATCACCGATCTTTACCGATCCTTGGCATGGAGTGTGACTGCAAAACTCTGCAGTCTTGACGCTAGCAGCTATCTGCAATATAGTTCAGCGGCTCACAAGAAGCTTCACGGGCTGCTCGCTCGGGTTTCTCCTCGGTTGCGGTCCCGCGCGTTGTGCCTCGTTTTTCAGTTCATAACCGTCACAATCCTGTTGGTCCAGGAGGCCAATCCTACATGACAAGAACAACTCAGGTATCTCGAATCCTGACCGCCTTTGCTGCCGGACTGCTGTTCGTCAGCGCAAGTTTCATAAACGCCAACGCGCAAACAAGAACATTCAATACCGTTCCCGTGCGTAACCCTTTTGCCCTTCCCGGAGAATCTTTCGGTTCGATCACCATTGGCGCCAACGTCAACGTGACCAACGAAACTGGCGCGCAAAGCGAGACCAGCGTGGCCGTCGATCCCACGAATTCGATGCACATATTAGAGAGCGTCAACGATCTCACCAAGACGGCCGCGGTGTGGGAATCGCTTGACGGCGGCACCACCTGGACCAACACTCCCTTGCCGGTTGGCGGATCGTTCTGTTACGACACGTGGCTGGGCTTCAACGCCAACGGGGATTCATTCGTGTCGTATGAGTGTTTGGATCAGCGGATCGCTTATCGCAATGCGGGCTCAAGCACCTGGACCCAGGTCAAGCTATCGCCGCTGGCCGGCAGCTTTCCCGACCGCGACATGGTGACCATCGACAATTCCGTCAGCAGCCCATTTTTCGGCAGCGTCTACATTGGATACGACGACAACGGCAACAACAATACTCCGTTTGTTCTGTTTTCGCGAGACGGAAAAACCAACTGGCAGCGCAGCGCGGCGATTCCACACGGCAATCCAACCATTGGAGTGAACGTATCCACCGGACCCGATGGCACGGTGTACGCGTTGTGGGAAGACTACACGGGCAAAAAGATTTTCGCTTCCAAATCAACTAACGGCGGAGCGACCTTCGGGCCAGCGACAACGGTGACCACCTATCGCCTGAACACGAGTTCGTTCTTCGTTTTCATTCCGCCGCAAAATATTCGCGGCATCGTTCCCTATCCGATGACGACAGTAGACAACGGGACCGCCCACCCGGGCCGCCTGTATGCGAGTTACACGGATAAGGACACAACTAATGCCAATACTAATATCTATGCGCGTTTCTCCGATGACGGCGGCGCCACGTGGTCGGCGGAAACCAAGGTCAATGACGACACGGTGAACGCTTACCACTTCCATCACCAGATCGCGGTCGCTCCCAATGGAAATGTTGGGATTGCGTTCTACGATACGCGGCGGGATTCGACCTCGAAGAAGACCGACCGTTACTTCGCGCTCTCGACCGATGGCGGTACGACGTGGAAGCCGAACAAGCGAACTACCAGCGCCCAGTCCGACGAAACGGTCGGCGGTGACGGCAACCAGTACGGCGACTACCAGGGTATTTACTCGGATTCCGCAGGAACTTTCCGCTTGTCCTGGACGGATAAACGCACTGGTACCAAGAACGAAGACATGTTTGCGGGCAGCATCGGTAAATAGATAGGACTGTCGTTACTCAGAATGCGGTGGAGAGTCCGCTGGAATTCAGCGGATCTCCACCGCAAATTTTTGTGTGGCCAGCAGCTTCTTCCGCCTTTCAGCCCAGATTCCTCTTCACGATTAATTTGCAAATCGCTTACTTGCTGCTGACAACTCCCCTCCGGGCAGATTCTAGGATCGACGCCTGAGAAACATTCTCCACTCAGTGATTGATTTCGTCTGGAAAAAGCTGGCGGAGCATTCAGCAGGTTAGACCGAGCACATATCTGGAGAGCGTACCTGGAAGCTCGTGCTTGGTCGGAGCCCCGCTCCAAGTGAGCGGGGCTTTCCTATATTTGGTGGGTGCTTCGAGGAACAACTCGCTCAGAATTCGGCCAGCGCCTTCATTGCTCGCAACAGATCGTCGACCTGGGGCAGGATGGCATTTTCCAAACTGGGATGATAGGCAACAAACGTGTCTTGCGCAGCCACACGACGTACCGGGGCATCGAGGTGCTCGAAGAGTTGGTCCGCAATGCGGGCGGCAATTTCCGCGCCGTAGCCCCAGCTCAGGGTATCTTCATAGGCTACGAGCGCGCGATTGGTCTTGCGCACGGAAGCCGAGATCGCCTCCCAATCAAAAGGGTTCAGCGTGCGTAGATCAAGCAGCTCCACGCGGATGCCCCGTTCGCGTTCGAGTTTTTGCGCGGCCTGCAGCGCGCGTGGAACCACCGCCCCGTAAGTGATCACTGTTAAATCTGTTCCTGGCTGTACGATTTTCGCTTTGGCGAACGGAACCATGTAATCCGACCCGGGATACGGCGCGCGCCCGAAAGTCTCGCGGTAAAGCCGCTTGTGCTCCAGGAACAGCACCGGATCATCGCTGCGAATAGCAGTGCGCAACAGCCCCGCGGCATCCTGCGCGTTCGAGGGAAACACGACGCGCAGCCCGGGAATATGCGTGAAAATGCTTTCACCGCATTGCGAGTGATAGATCGCCCCACCGGTCAAATATCCCCCGATTGCTACACGCACAACCACGGGTGATGAAAAACCATTGTTCGAACGCCAGCGGATCAGCGGCAATTCATCCCTGAGTTGCATCATGGCCGGCCAGATGTAGTCGAAGAATTGAATCTCAACCACTGGCTTAAGCCCGCGCGTCGCCATTCCCACGGCGCGCCCCACAATGTTGGCTTCCGCCAAGGGCGAGTTGAAGACGCGGTCGGAACCGAAATCGCATTGCAGGCCCGCGGTCAACTTGAACACACCACCCTTGCCCTTGATCAGCTTCTGTTGCAGATATTGCTCGCGGCTGCAGTCGGCGACATCTTCCCCGAACATCACGATCCGCGGGTCGCGTCGCATCTCATCTCGCAACGTGGTGTTGATCAGGTCAGCCATGGTCTTGGGGGCTGGCTTCTTGCCATCGGCAGCCTGAGCAACTTCCATGACCCGCTCGGTCGCAAACTCTGAGGAAGTCGGATCGATGTCGGGCGAATAGACGTAGCGCGTAATCGTGTCGGGCGTAGGCGGAGTAGCTTGCAGAGCGCGATCTACCGCCTGCTGCAGCTCGTCTTCCACCTGCTTCTCGAGTTGATTGACGCCCTTCTCGTCGAGAATGCCTTCTCGGATCAGGAACATCTGCATCCGCGTAACCGGATCGCGAGAAGCTTCGTCCTGCCGCTCCGCATCAGGACGGTAGAGCCGCTCATCATCGGAAAGCGAGTGCGAGTACGGACGCACCACATGCGCGTGGATAAACGACGGTCCCTCACCGGCACGGCAGTACGCCGCCGACCGTGAGAATGCCGCGTACATGGCTACAGGATCGGTGCCATCCAGTTCTTCAAAATGGAAGTTGGGGAAACCCGCTACCAGGCGCGAGATGTTGCCGCCGGCTGTCTGCACCTCGACCGGTACCGAGATGGCGTACTCGTTGTCTTCCACCGAGAAGATCACCGGCAGCTTGCGATTCGACGCGGTGTTCATCGCCTCCCAGAATTCGCCTTCACTGGTCGTGCCATCCCCCAGCGAGACATAGGTGATCTCGTCGCCGTGGAAGCTCACGTTCTTGAATTGGCGATAATCCCCCGCGCCCGGTTCAGCGGCATTGGGGTGGGAAGCAAAGTACCGGCCAGCTTCAGCGCAGCCAATCGCCTGCAGAATCTGCGTTCCCGTGGGAGAAGATTGGGTCACGATGTTCAGCCGCGGATATCCCCAGTGGGATGGCATCTGCCGGCCGCCGGAACTGGGATCGTCGGCGGCGCCCACAGCCTGCAGCAGCATCTCGTAAGGCGAGACGCCCAGGGCGAGGCACAACGCCCGGTCACGATAGTAGGGATAAAACCAGTCGTACGCTGGTTTCAGCGCAAAGGCCGCGGCTACGCCGACCGCCTCATGCCCGGCGCCGGAGATCTGGAAATAGATTTTCTGCTGCCGCTTAAGCATGATCTCCCGATCATCCAAGCGGCGGGAGGTGTACATGATGCGGTAGGCGTTGATGAGCTGCTCGGCGGTAAGTCCCTGGTAGGTTTTGCCCGCCTGCTTCGAACCAGCCAGCGCGGGCGGTTTAATGTCTGTCTTCGCAGTTGCCATCCATGCCCCTAGTCGCCGAGTAGCGACTGTCTATTGTAAATCGTGACCGCAGGTTCCGAATATACTGGAAATGCCGGCGACCGAAGGCTGAAGGCTTAGACCTTAAAGCCTGAGCCTGAGCCTATTACGCCTTAATCCTTTGATGCGATTTCACCGCCAATTCGACCCCCACCGGATCAAGCTGCTGATCTTCGATCTGGATGGCACCCTGATCGACTCTCGCCTCGACCTGGTCCATTCGGTGAATGCTATGCTCCGCCATTTCAAGAGGCCAGAGCTTCCTGGAGAAGTTGTCGCTTCCTATGTCGGCGACGGCGCTCCCATGCTGGTGCGGCGCGCCCTGGGCGATCCCAAGGACGAAGACTTCCTGAAGGCGGCCTTGGATTATTTTCTGGCGTACTACCGCGTGCATAAGCTGGATCATACTCACGTGTATCCGGGAATCGTTGAAGCCCTGTCTGCAATTCGCAGCTCCAACGGACTCCGGCGCCAGATGGCCGTGCTCTCCAACAAGCCCGTCCATCCGTCGCGCGCCATCGTGGAGGCGCTGGGGCTACGCGCCTTTTTTACTAATGTATACGGCGGCAACAGCTTTGCCACGAAGAAGCCCGACCCATTGGGCGCTCGCACGCTGTTGCACGAAACCGGCTGCATTGCCCAGGAGGCGGTCATCATCGGCGATTCCTCGATTGACGTGATCACCGGGCGCAATGCAGGGGCATGGACCTGCGGAGTGACCTACGGCTTCGCGCCTCACACTTTGTGTGAAGCTCCACCGGATGTAGTCCTAGATACGCCAGCGGAGCTGGCACAGCTCTTCGGCTAGCGGGGTCAAGGGAAGGCTTACTTTTCGTTGAACTCGGTGAACGCGCCGGTCTTTCCGAAATAAAGACGCATGGTGCACATCTTCGGGCCGAGATGGCCGAAGACGACGGTGAAAAACTTCTCTTCTTGGCCAAGTTGGCCAACGTCCATGGGAGCCCGAACCAGATCTTGTTTCTCGTCGTACTTGGCGGAGGGATCGACGTTCCGGTTAACGATCAACGTCCAGTTGTTTTTGCCTGGGATGACAAACATGCTGTAAGCGCCCACCGGAATCGCGGTATTGGCCAGGACGAGATCAGCTTGGGTGAATAGAAACATCGGCTTTCCGCCCGGCGTCCAGACCTTTCCATTGGGCAACTTGTCGGAGGACTTGGCCAGGCCATACTGCACGCTCATTTGCTTCTCATCGTCGAAGGTGCACATGGCCGTGGGGGTATCGGCGGCAGGATCGGCTTGCTGCGCGGGTGACGATATCGCCACGAATAAATAGATCACCACGATCAGGCAGGTCAATCGGTTTCGCATGAGTTCTCCTCGTCCCCCGGAAGAGTCACCTCAGCATGAAGTGGTAATGACAAACCTACGGACAAAAATGTGCCAGGACGTGGATGATAACACTACAGCCGCAAATGGCAGTGATTTTGGGGAGGGAAAATCGATTTTGTCAATATTTCGGCGCAAGAAAAGACGGGCCGCTAAGCTCGTCTTTTGTCCCCGATTTAAGCTAGTAGCTAGCAGCTAAGAGCTTAATTGATATCGAACTGCTCCTGATGCAGCGCCGGATCGCTCTTCACGATAATCGTTCGCTTGGTCAGTTCTTCCATCTCGTTCAGCGCGCGGCCGTTGTTGGCCTTGAGCGCTTTCGCTACCTCAGGATGCACACGCAGCATCACGTCCGAATGCTCCAGGTGCTTGGCAATCTTGCGCATCTCGGTGTAGATCTCATTGCATACCGAGATCACCGACTTCACAAAGCCGGTGCCGGTACAATACGGGCAAGGAGCGCCAATGGTGCGCTCCAACGACTGCTTCACCCGCTTGCGCGTGATCGCCACCAGGCCAAAATCGTTGAACTGCAGAACTTTTGAAGGAGCCCGGTCAGCGCGTAGAGCTTCTTCCAGAGCCTGCATCACTTTCTGCCGGTTGCGCCGCTCGTCCATATCGATAAAGTCGATGACGATGATGCCGCCCAGGTCGCGCAACCGGATTTGCCGCACGATTTCCTTGATGGCATCCACGTTCGTCTTCACGATGGTGTCTTCCAGGCGAGCCGTCTTGCCGACGTACTTGCCGGTATTCACGTCGATTGCCACCAGTGCCTCGGTTTGATTGATCACAATGTAGCCGCCGCTCTTCAGCCAAACCTTGGACTTGAGAGCCTTGTCGATCTCCTCTCGCAGGCCAAACTGCTCGAACAGCGGAGTCTCTTTCGTGTAAAGCTTGACTCGCTTGACCAGCGCGGGCTGGAAGCGGTTGGCGAAGCGCAGAATACGTTCATACTCCTGCTCGTTATCGACCCAGATCGCCGAGACGTCGGAGGTGACCTGGTCGCGAAGCACGCGCTCGACTACGTTCAGGTCGTGATAGATCAGCGTCGGTCCTTTGCCATTGTCGGCGCGGTTGCGTATTTCCGCCCACAATCCTTTTAGAAAACGAATGTCGGCGCGCAACTCATCTTCGGAAGCGCCTTGCGCCGCGGTACGTACAATGAATCCGCCGTGGCCGTTCTCGCGCTCGCTCATGATGATGCGTTTCAGCCGCTGGCGTTCTTCCTCCGACGCAATCTTCCGTGAAACGCCGGTATGGTTCACCGTCGGCATGTAGACCAGGAAGCGACCTGGGAGCGCGATGTGGCTGGTGATCCGCGCACCCTTCTTTCCGATCGGTTCTTTGGCAATCTGTACCAGAATTTCTTGACCTTCTTTCAGCAGGTCGGTGATCTGCGGAATGTTCTGTGGCTCACGGCGCTGGAAGCGGCGTCCACCGCGGCGTCCGCGCCCACCACGGCGATCGAATCCCGGCCGCTGTGCCCGTTGGGTGTACCCGGCTGTCGCGGCCGGCGCACGAACTTCGACGCGAGCATCCACTGTGCCATCTCCACGCGCTTCTGCGTCGAGAGCAGCTTCGGCTTCCGCCTGAGCCTCGTCCAGTTCGGCCTCCTCTTCTGCGGCTTCGTCGACTTCTTCTTCGGCTTCCGCAGCTACAGGAGAAAACTCATCGCCCCGAGGCACCTCTGGACGTTCCACCGCAGGCTCGCTCGAAGCAGTGATTTCATGCGGCTGCTGGTAGTCCTCAGCGGCCCGAGTCTCTTCTTCCATTTCGTCGAAGGCTGCGTCTTCTTCAAGTTCTTCCACGTAGGAAGCCAGATCGGCTTCTTCTTCTTCGATCTCCTCTTCTTCCATAGTTCCCGCGCTGCCCGCCTGCACAGCAGGCAGAGCAGTCTCAGTCGGCTCGAACCCGAACGCTGTAGCCGAAGCGGCTTGGGGCTGATGTTCTTCTTGAGATCGCCCTTCTATCTCGCGGCGGGCAGCGGCAACGTCCTCATGGCCGAGCCGTTCGTCTTCATGATCGCGCTCACGCTCAGAGGCGGTCTCTGTATGTGTCTCCATCTCTGAAAAGCTGGTGCGCGGTTGCTCATGAGCTTCGTGCCGGTCTTTTTCTTGTACATCCGCGAGTTCCTGTACATCCGCAACCCGGAGATGCTCGGCCGCAGCAGTAAACATTGGCTCATCTTCCGGGAACCGAGCCGAGAGACCAGGATCCTGCTCACCTTCGGGAGGAGTTACTTCTGCATGATGCTCGGTTGTCCGCGACTCGGACGGACTCAACCGCTGATATTTGGAGATTGACTCGCCGGGCAGAATCATCGGTTGATATCCCGGCGGGGGACCGTACTCGGCATGTTCGGTGCGGGCCGGGCGCGCCTCAGCAGGAGTGCGAGCGAACTTGGATTCCGGAAAGCGCTCGCCGCGGCGTCCGCGACGCCGCCGGCGACCGCCCCAGCCGCCGCGTCCGTCGCGATCCCTCTGATTTTCAGCACGGTTGCCAGGCTCACGAATTGCTCCCGTTGCCTGTTGAGCTTCTGAAACTTCTATAGCTGGGGGTTGGTTTTCGCTTGCCGGTACCGGCTCTTCTCGTTCCGCGTGGACTCTTTCCGTGTGGACTTCAGCCCGAGGCTGAGGCAGAGCTTGGGTTGGCGGCTCGGAAAATACCTGGCGGCTGGTGGGGACCTCTTCTACTTCGTCCCCTTCCTCCACCTCCATAAAATCGGAGACGTAAAGAAACGCGTCCCTTTCCAGGCCGATGTCCACGAAAGCGGACTGCATGCCAGGAAGCACGCGGGTGACGCGGCCTTTGTAAATCGAGCCTGCCAGGGTGTATTCGTTTTCACGTTCCAGGTAAATCTCGGCGAGTTGGTCATCTTCCGTCATCCCGACACGGGTCTCGTGCGGGGTAGAGGAGACAAATAATTCTTTGTTCATTGAAACTCCGGTGCTGCGCCATCAAAGGTCGCAGGTGTTCACCGGTAAGGCGGAAAAGAGCGGGGAGGACGGAGCGCTGCGACGACCGGTCCAGATACAAACCGGCTTGGGTCCCGGAATGCTCTCCGGAACCGAGTCCTTCGCACAAGCTTGGGAATCTTTTGCACTTATCGCATTTCGCGCTCTGCCGGGTTTGTGACCGCTCTCTATAAAAGGGGGCCGTTACCCGCCCGGAGGCGCCTAGCTTCAATCCTGCCCGGCCTAACTCCTGTTCCTGACCGGCGAGTGCCCTCTTTACGCGAGGGCCGCGTGATCTTGTTGTTTAGCCGCGATGGCAACGCGCGGCGTCGTTCCTTGCCTTCTTCCTTCCTGCCCCTGCTCAGTTCACGAAGCGGCGCATTCTGACGTTCATCACAATGCCTAGCGCCAGAAACATGAACAGGACGGAAGACCCGCCATAACTCATTAATGGCAAGGGAATTCCTGTGACCGGCATAAAACCGACCACCATGCCGACATTGACCAGGATGTGGAAGGTTAGTACCGCTACCACACCCGTCACCACGAACGTGCCAGCGCGATCGGGCGCTGTTTGCGCGTTCTGCGTCAAACGCATCAGCACGATAAAGTATAGCAGCAAAACGCCTAATGCGCCTACAAAGCCGTGTTCTTCAGCGTGCGCTGCAAAGATGAAATCAGTCTGGGGGACTGGCAGGAAGGCCAGATGGGTCTGGGAACCGGCACTGCTGCCCCAAATCCCGCCTGAACCCACCGCAATGAGGGATTGTATAACTTGGTACCCGGAGCCTTGACTGTCGGCCTCCGGCTCCATAAAGCTAATAAGACGCTCTTTCTGATAGGGTTTCAGCTTATGCCAGGCCAGGGGCATCATGATTCCCGCTAAAAGCAGCACAACCAAAGCCTGTTTCAACCTCAAACCACCCAAAAATAGACCCATAATCGCAATGGGAAGGTAAGTCAGCGCGGTACCCAGATCGGGTTGGGCAAGCACCATCAGAAACGGCACGCCCACAATAGCGCCCGCCTTGACGAAATCCGGCCAGGAAAGCTCTTTCTGTTGTAAGTCCGCAAAATACTTCGCGACCGCCAGAATCAGGATCAGCTTTACCCACTCCGAAGGCTGAAAATGCTGCCCGCCGGGCATTTTGATCCAGCGCCGCGCTCCGAGGTACTTCTGTCCAAAGATCATCACGGACATCAACGAAGCGATGGACGCGATATACATCCAATGCACTTTGTCGAGCAGCGCCGCGTAGTTGACCAGACTCATCAGGAACATGGCCGCTACCCCGCCCATGATCCAATAGACCTGCTTCATGTGCGCGCCGGCAAATTTGGTGTGCACGGTCGCGCTGCGGATCTCGACCACGCCAATCCCGCAGATGAGCAGGACGAAGACCAGAAGCATCCAGTCAAAATCGCGAAATGATACATAGCGGGACATTGGAAATCAGTTTCTCAGTTCTTAGCAGCACTTAGCAATTAGCGATTAGCAATTAGCCAAAACGGAGCGGACATGAGCCCACGGAACATCGTTCTGCGCTAAAAGCTAATTGCTAACTGCTAACTGCTGCCTTTCTATTCCACTCCCGGAGCAGCCGTTGCCAACGGTGGCGCCTGTTTGGCAACGGGGATCACAAATCTTCCTGCCTTCAACCTATCCGCGCCGGCGTGCTCATCGCTGTCATTGTCATGGTCATTGTCATGGTCATTGTCATTCCACACTGCCCCAATCTCTACCTGGCCCGAGCCCTTGGCCATCTTCGTCGGCTGACGCCGCTGTTTCTCGACGTAGGCTTTGATCACCTGTGCCGCCGTCCGCGCCGCCAGGTATCCGTGCTCACCTTCTTCGAGCAACGCGCACACCACGATTTCGGGATTTCGCCGAGGCTCTACTCCCACAAACCAGCCATTATCTTTGAAGTTCGCCTTTCCAGCGGCTCCCAGCCTGGCCTTGAGAGCGTTGCTGATGGTCTGCGCGCTTCCAGTTTTGCCGGCAAAATCGATATCCTTAAGGTGAGCACTCGGAGCCGTGCCGATGGGGTTCACCACGTTTGCCATAGCATCCGTTATGATCTCCCAATTCTTTTGATCCAGCGGCAGTTGCACTTTGTCTGGCTGATTCGACGCTGGCACGACCCCAGGCGGAAGGTCCGTGGGATTGGTCACATGCGGCCTCACCAGCACTCCACCACTGGCAATTGCTCCGATTGCACGCGCCAACTGGATGGGGGTAGCCGCCACTGCGCCTTGCCCGATGCCGACCGATATCGTCTCACCCGCATACCACTTCTGCTTGAAATTTCGGATCTTCCACTCTTCCGAAGGCATCACTCCCGACACTTCCTGCGGCAGATCAATTCCCGTTCTCTGTCCCAAGCCGAACATGGTGGCGTACTTGGCAATTCTTGCAATGCCCAGCTTCTCCGCCAAGGTGTAGAAGAAGACGTCACATGACTGATATATCGCCTTGCTGATATCGACCACTCCATGCACCCGGTGCTCGGCCACTACCCAACATTTGAAATAGCGCCCATAGAAGCTTGCGCCTCCAGAGCAATTCACCTTCATGTCCTGCGCAATGCCTTCCTGCAGGCCGGCAGTCGCCATGATGATCTTGAAGGTCGAGCCTGGGGCCAACTGCGCCTGAATGGCTTTATTCAACAAAGGATGGTCGTCGTCGTTGACTAGCTTTTTCCACTCTTCGCGCTTAATCCGTATCGCGAAATCATTGGGATCAAAAGTGGGCCGGCTAACCATAGCCAGGATTTCTCCGGTCCCGGGGTTCATCGCGACGATGGCGCCATTCTTGTCCCCAAGTGCCTGCTCGGCGGCGATTTGCAGATCGATGTCTACCGTCAGTTTGAGTTGCCGACCCGATGTCGCCGGAATCTCCTTCAGCTTCTCAATCTCCCGCCCCTTGCTATTGACCAGCACCTGGCGCGAGCCATTCTTGCCCATCAAAATCGAGTTGTACTGCAGCTCTACGCCTGATTTCCCCACCACGTCGCCGGGATTATAGAGCTCCCACTGCGGCTGGTTGAGCATGTCTTCGCTGACTTCGCCCACATATCCGATCAGGTGCGCCATGAAGCCGTTCTTGGGATACAAGCGGCGGTGCGCCATGATGGTGTCCAGCTCCGGCAATTCATTTTTATGCGATTCGATGAACGCCAGCTCATCCGGCGTGATGTCCTCTTTGAGGAAAATCGGCTGGTACTGCGGCATGGATGCGAATTTGCGCACTCGCTGCCGCACCTCGGTGGCGTCCAGATGCAGGCCTTGGGCGATCAGGTCAGCGTCGGCATTCAGATCGTGCGAAGAGTCGCGCAGCAACAGCGCGGAGAACGACGGATAGTTATCGACAATCGTCCGCCCTTCGCGGTCCAGAATTTTTCCCCGTGGCGCCAGAATGGGGACATCGCGAGTCTTGTTTTTTTCGGCGAGGGAAGCGTACCAGTCGCTCTGCATTACCTGCAGCCGCCACAGGCCATAGGCGAGAATCAGGAAGATTCCCAGAATGATGTATTGCACTGCGGTCAGGCGCAGGGTCGAGACTTTGTCGTCGCGGCCGAACATCAGGAATCGGACCTCAGGCCTCGGACCTCAGCTTTGCACAGCAGGCTGCAGCAGATTCGCACGGGCGAGGCAGTCCTTTCGGAAGTTAACTCTATTGTAACCCGGTACTCTGCTTGAGATTCCATACTTTCGTGTGGGCTATGACCTTCGTAATGCTGATTGCTTTCCGGCGCTGATTGAATTTGGCGATATGCCGATCTTTTCCACTGTCCTCTGACAGTTCTATACACGATGGATGATCGTCGAGAGAACCGTGCAAGCAGTGCGAATTGGCCGTCTGCATCTGGGGTGTGGACGCCGAAGGGCATTCCTTTCGGCAACATGCCCCGATGCGCGACATCAGCAACTGTGGAGCTCTGTTGTCGGAGATCAGCTACGCCCTCCGCTGCGGAGACCCGATCTCCATTCAATATGGCGATAAGTGCGCCAAGTTCCGCGTGGTTTGGATGCGCGACGGTCGCGCCGCCGTGCAAAAGATGGGGAATGAAGAGTGTCCGTAGGAAAGAATTGTTGCCCGCGTCGTCCTCAATGACGACGAGCACATCTTGAAGCTGCTTTACGTTCTCTGCTTGAACCGATCCAGCAAGGCGAATAATCCGACGGCAAGAATCGCATTGGCAAATGCCGAACCCAGTTCGTGCGCCCAGCTCCATTCCAGCGTCAAGCCCACAAGTCCGCGCGCCACCATGAAATAGACAATTTCGTGGATCACGTAGAAGAAGAGAACCACCAGGAATCGCGCTCCGGCATTCTCCACATCGATCTTCACTCCCAGCGATGATGCGCCGTATCCCACCACGGTTTTTGCGATTCCGTATACGCCGATGGGTTGATGAGTGAGCGAATCCTGCAGCAGTCCGATGATCGATCCGGTCAACAACCCGGCGACCTGGCTGCGCCGCGCCACCGCAAAGAAAATTACGACCAAGAGCGGCAGATCGAAAATGGAGAAGAACTGCACCTTCAGCGGTATGAACGCCTGCAGAAACACGGCAATCAGCGGAACGACAATGGTGAAGCCCACACTAAAGCGGTAAACCTCAATCTGGTCTTGCGATGTGTAGGTGAGAGGCACGCTATTGAGGTGGAGGCTCCGGCATCGCGGGCTGAGCCGTTGGTTGCGTTTGAGGCTGCGGTTTGGGCTTTGCGGGCGGATTGACAGCAGTGCTGGCCGGTTTGGCTTGCCCTCCAGTTGGCTTTACCGAGTTCCCGGCAGGCTGGGCCGCACTGCCTGTGCTAAGTGTCTTCTCAGATATTTTCACCGCTGGTGGAGCGGGTTTTTGCTCGGTTGCGGGTTTTACCACCGCGAGTCCGGAATTCTTACTCGTACCATTCGCTGAACTCGCGGCTGGTTTGTTCGATGCTGGCTCGACCTGCGGCTTCGGGGTGCCAGCGTCGGTCGGAGCGGAGCTGTTCGAAGTTCCGTTAGAACTCGCAGCAGCAAGGGGAGATGTGCCTCCCTGTGCTGTCGTCGACTGCGGTTTAGCCACTGCCGGCGCCGATCCGTTCTTCGCCGCCAATCCCATATCGCCGGGCTTGGCAATGACATTGGCATTCGCGCCGATTCCGGGTTTGGTGTTGGGTGAGACTGCTGCCGATCCCGCAACTGGAGGTTTACTTGGATCTTGCGCCGGTTTCTCCGGCACGGAAGGCAAGCGGTCGGTCAGGATGTCAATCGCCCGCACTGGCCCGGTCTGTTGCTGCGCAGGCTGCATCTCCTTAACGTTGGTCACGACCAGGACTTCTTCCAGCTTGCTCAGATTAGCGGCGGGCTTTACGCGAATATTCAAAAACAGATCCGGCCCTTGCGAAACTCTAGTGACCACGCCTACCGGCAGGCCCTTGGGAAAGATTCGATCCCCACCACTGGTGACCACATTTTCTCCCGCCTGTACAGTCTCATCCGACATGACCTTTTCCAGGATGACCTCGCCGGCCGGTGTTCCGCGCAGCACCCCTTGCAGCCGCGACTTTGATAATAGCGCTCCCACCCCGCTGGTCTGATCGTTGATGAGGAGCACTTGCGACGTCCCGGGCAACACTCGCGACACCTTGCCCACAATGCCGTCAACCGTAATTACGGCATCGCCCGTCTTGACCCCGTCGTTCTTATCTTTGTCGATGTAGACTACGCGGGACTGCTCGCTGCCACTCGATCCGATGACTTGTGCCGGCACGGTCTTGGAGATGTACTGCTCCCTGAATCCCAGCAAGCTTTGCAGCCTTCGGGCTTGTTCCGCGTCCTGATTCAGGCGCACCTGCTCCAGCCGGAGCCGCTGGATCTCAGCTTTCAAGTCGCGGTTCTCCTGCCGCACTCCGCGCAAGTAGAAATAGTTGTGCCATAGACTGGCGGTGCCGCTCTGCACCCAGACGATAGCTTTTTCAAATGGAGTAACGGCAGATACGACCCAGACTCGAATCAGGCGGGTAGGCTCAGTATCGGTGGTGCGGTGCACCTGCACGCCGAGCGCGATCACTTGGAGAAATAGTGCGAATACCAGAATGACCAGGTTACGGTAGCGGCCGAATACGGATTCCATGGACTACAGTTCTCAGTTCTCAGTTGCCAGTTCTCAGTTCTCAGTTACACAGTACACAACTGCGACGACTTTCTGATTTGGGGTTTAGCCCTGAGCACCGCGCCCGACCCGGGCTGAGATCTGCGGAATCCCCACCTTACTCGATCGAAATCTTCCGCAGCAGCTTGAAGTCGCTGAGCATCTTGCCCGTCCCCAGCACCACGCTGCACAGCGGGTCGTCGGCAATCGAGACCGGCAAGCCGGTTTCTTCGCGGATGCGCTTATCCAGATTCTTCAGCAGCGCGCCACCACCGGTAAGTACGATGCCGCGATCGCTGATGTCGGCCGACAGCTCCGGAGGTGTCCGCTCCAGCGCCACGCGAATCGCGTTCATAATCGTCGAAACGCACTCGCTCAGCGACTCGCGAATCTCGCTGTCATCCACCGTGATGGTCTTGGGCACGCCCTCGATCAGGTTGCGGCCTTTGATTTCCATGGTCAGCGGCTTGTCAAGCGGATAAGCGCTGCCAATCTCAATCTTGATCTGTTCTGCTGTACGCTCGCCGATCAGCAGGTTATATTTCCGCTTCAGATAATTCATGATGGCTTCATCCATCTGGTTACCGGCCATACGCACGGAACGAGAATAGACTATGCCGCTCAGCGAGATGACGGCGATGTCGGTCGTACCGCCGCCTATGTCCACCACCATGTTGCCGCTGGGCTCGGTAATCGGCAGGCCGGCGCCGATCGCCGCCACCATCGCCTGCTCGACCAGATGAACTTCGCTTGCCTTGGCGCGATAGGCTGAATCCATCACCGCGCGCTTTTCTACCTGCGTGATCTCGGAAGGCACGCCGATCACGATCCGCGGATGCACCAACATCTTGCGGTTGTGCGCCTTTTGGATGAAGTAGTTGAGCATCTTCTCGGTAACTTTGAAATCGGCGATGACCCCATCTTTCATCGGTTTGATGGCAACGATGTTGCCCGGCGTGCGCCCCAGCATCTCTTTTGCTTCTTTACCCACGGCCTCAACTTCGCCGGTGTTCTTGTTGATGGCGACAATCGAAGGCTCGTTCACCACGATGCCTTTGCCGCGCGCGTATACCAGGGTGTTGGCGGTGCCGAGGTCGATTGCGAGATCGCTGGAGAAAATGCTGAACAGCGACCTCATGTTGTGGGTGCGCGTGCCGTTTTTGTGGAAGCCGTTGGATGACATACGCGAAACTTCTCTCTTTTGCTCTCTCTCGATTTTCCCGGGCCAGTTGCGTTCGCGCCAGCTCCGGTTACAAAAGGTCGTGCTCAGGGAACGTACTTAATTCTATGCTTATACAGGCCGTTATTACCCTACACCAAAGTTCGTGCCCTTTGGGCAAAGGCCGGGACCCGCGTTCCTACTGGATTACTACTTTTTTCTGCAGCGTGTTTACCCCACCCTTGGCGTTCTGCGCCGTGATGGTAATCACGCTTTCCCCCATGGGCAACGGAGGGGTAAAGAAATGGAAGCTGCCATCGCTCGAGACCACCGGCACCTCCCGCCCGTTCACCATCACCCGTGCCCCAATCTCCGTCTTGCCGGTTAATTCCAAGACATGTCCGTGCTGCACGAAGGGATCGAGCTCCAGGTTGATGGCTGCCGTATTTTCTTTCGGGATAATGTTGAAGCGGTTCTTTTCGCTCTCCACCGACTCTTTTCCGCCCCGGTCAAACGACTGCACCATCCAGTAATAAGCCCCCTGGGTCAGGCCCGATACGATGACATCCGCGCTGTTCACTTTCCGGTCCACAATGGTGGACGAGAAATACGGATTGCGCGAGATACGCAACCGGTAGCCTATCGCATTCGTCATCGGCGTCCACGAAAACTCAATCGGCTTGGCATCGCCCGAGACGAAGAGAGGCATCATGTTGGCCGGGGAAATTGGGGTTGGGGGCCCAATCTCTTTCGCCTTTTCCATGTGCGACGACTCCGATCCGAAGCTGACTTTCTCCCAGTCCGATAACCGCACCACTTCGCCGTTGCGACTGATCTCGCTGGTACCTTTCTTCATCAGGACTTCGTGGGTGTCGTGTTTGGGATCGTTGTGCACCATGGCAGCGCTTTCTGGCGCCAGCGAAGCCGTCGCTCCGGCCACGATCACCAGTGATTTCGACCCCTGCACATAGGTCGCGGTTGCCAAGTCCACGGTTCCGGTGCTCACCGCCACGGCCACGTTGGTCTGCTGCCGCTCGTTGGCTGAGTTCTCTTCGATCGAAATTAGCGAGTCTTGCTTCACCGTGTAGTTGGTGCCGTCGCTGAAAACGATCTTGGCCATTCCTTCGGAGCCCGTTTGCACCACGTCACCCTTCTCCAGGGGAACGTTGTAATCAGCGGTTACCCAGCTGTTGCTGTTTGATTTTTTGACTCGAACCGTGCCGTCGAGCGCAGTGATGTGGGCCTGCTGCAAGCTCATCGTGCCTGAGCGGGCAGGCGGCTCGGCCATACTCCCCACCTTCTCCATGATGCCGGCAAACAGGTTGCCCACCGCCCGGACCTGCTTTTCGGTGAACTGGGGAAAAGCAAAGTGCAGTCCCGTGGAGAAGAGCGCCACCGCCGCCAGTATGGACAGGGCCACGCTGCGGTAGGTAACGGTCTTCCACGCGATGTGGATTCCCGGCTTGCGTTTGGACGACGCCAAAGCCACTTGAATACCAGCCAAAACCAGAGAATATGGGGTGATTTCGAGACTACCACAAGGGTCGGAGGGCGGAAACGGGTTAGTGCCCTCGGTCGCTGCAGCGCGGTTACGCAGGTAATGATCGCGGCTGCGCTCGGCGATGTAATCCCAAACCGCTCTCAGGTGATCGATGGCAAGGGGGTCCAGAGGAGCGTTAACGTCGATGCCACTTTGCGGCCGTCTTCTTAACTTCGGAGTGCGGAATCAACTCTCCAGCATCGGCCTGTCGGAGGCTGGCCTTGATCTGCTCAACTTGCCACTGCTGGATTTCCAGGTACGAGCGCACCGCTTCGTTCAGCAGATCGCTGGGATTACGATCCACCGCCGCAGCTAAGCTGTCGAGAGCTTCGAGCTTGTCGGAGTCGAGGCGAAAGCTCACCGTCTGCTTGTCCATGACACATAATACATTTGCATATATTCATTGCTGTGAAGGAACGGTAGTCGCCCGCCCGATCCCATCCCTTGCCCCACCCCTTCCGCGCCCTGTAGCATAGATAGTTTCCAGCCCTTTCCCGGAGGCTTTATGGCTACTGACACCCTTACCGCGCCTACTATTTTCGGCAGTGCCACCCGTCCCAAGGTTTATAAGAACTTCATCGATGGCGAGTGGGTCGAGTCTTCCACGGGAGAGACTTTCGAGGACCGCAATCCCGCCGACACCCGAGACGTGGTCGGCATCTTCCAGAAATCCGGCAAAGATGATGTCAATGCGGCCGTCGAAGCCGCCAAGCGCGGCTTTACCAAGTGGCGTCTGGTGCCGGCTCCGCGCCGCGCCGAGATTGTCTATCGCGCCGCCGAAATGCTGTTGGAGCGCAAGGAAGAATACGCCCGCGACATGACCCGCGAGATGGGCAAGATTTTGAAAGAAACTCGCGGCGACGTGCAGGAAGCCATCGACACCGCCTACTACATGGCCGGCGAGGGCCGTCGGATGTTTGGCCCGACCACGCCCTCGGAGCTGCCCAACAAGTTCGCCATGGCCGTGCGCCAGCCGCTGGGCGTCTGCGCCATGATCACGCCGTGGAATTTTCCTATGGCAATTCCCTCCTGGAAGCTGCTGCCCGCCATTGTCTGCGGCAACACTTGCGTGATCAAGCCCGCGCAGGACACTCCGCTCTCGACATTTAATCTCGTTCGGACTCTGGCGGACGCCGGCGTGCCAAAGGGCGTGATCAATATTGTGACCGGATTCGGCTCCAACGTGGGAGGTCCGCTGACCGAGCATCCTGACGTGCGCGCGGTTTCGTTGACCGGCTCAACCGCAGTCGGACGCATTGTCGGCACCACGGCGGCCAAGAGCTTCAAGCACTGTTCGCTGGAGCTCGGCGGCAAGAATCCGATGATCGTCCTGGATGATGCCAACCTCGAACTCGCCATCGATGGCGGACTCTGGGGAGGCTTCGGTACGACCGGGCAGCGCTGCACTGCAACCAGCCGCATCATCGTGCAGAAAGGGGTCTACGGAGAGTTCGTCGAGCGCTACGTGGAAAAAGCCAAGCACCTGAAAGTCGGCAATGGACTGGACGAGACAGTAGAAATGGGTCCTGCGATCAACGAGGCGCAGCTCAAGACCGATCTCGAATACATAGAGATCGGCAAAGCAGAAGGCGCGAAACTCAAGTGCGGCGGGCATCGCCTCACTCAAGGCGAATACCAGTTCGGGTACTTCATGGAGCCGACGGTGTTCATCGATGTCGATCCCAAGATGCGCATCGCCGGGGAAGAGATCTTTGGGCCGGTGGTCTCAATCATCCCTTGCGACAACCTGGAACACGCCATCCACATCGCCAATGACGTCGAGTATGGATTGTCGTCGTCGCTCTACACCAAAGATGTGAATGGCGCATTCCGCGCCATGCGCGACCTTGAGGCTGGCATTACCTACATCAACGCGCCCACGATCGGAGCTGAAGTCCATCTGCCGTTCGGCGGAGTGAAGGCTACGGGCAATGGCCACCGCGAAGGCGGCATCGGCGCTATCGATTTCTACAGTGAGTGGAAGTCGGTCTACATCGATTATTCCGATACGTTGCAGAGGGCACAGATCGATCGGCCGGAATAGAGCAGTTCTCAGTTCTCAGTTCTCAGTTCTCAGTTCTCGGCCATCAGCATTCAGCCGGCAGGATAGCGAATCCTGGCGGCTGATTTGACTTGCGTGATCGCTCTTAGATCTGAGTCTTCAGATCCACAGCTTGGGATTGGGCTTGAGTCCATGCTCGCGGCAATAGTTCAGATAGTTGTCGATACACCAGAACACATCCACGGTTTCCATCAGGTTGTCAGCCTCGTCGAAGAACTCGACCGAGCCGTTGATCCAGAACATGGTTTTCATCCCGTTCGGATCATCGGAAACCAGGGTGTGGATGACGCCGGGACTTTCATGCACGTAGCTGCCGGCTTGCGCCACCCAGTCGTATTCCAGATAGCGCCAACTGCCCTCCAGCACGCAGGCGGACACCGGACCCCGATGCCGGTGGCGGCCAAGCACTCCGCCCTTGATGACCCACAGAACATTGGCAAACAGCCCGCTTCGCACATCAAAGGCGAGGTGCCGGATGTACACGTTCGGCTGCCACGGGATGTAGGGCGACTCCACTTCCGAGGCGCTGATGTGGAGATCCGGGCGTCCGTATTCGCGGTGAATGGCTGCGAGGCTTTGGGCGGCCGCAATGCTCGACATGGGGTTCTCCTCCTGAGTGAAAACGCCGCGAGAGTAGCACAGTGATCGACAGTTGGCCAAGCCACGATCGGTCGGGAATAAGGCATTAACCACAGAGGGCGCAGAGGATCACAGAGGAATTTTGGATTTCCAGATATCGAGGGAAAGCACCATGCGGTGCGCTGAAAGGCTGTGCCGATGGAAAAATGAAGTCCTCTCCCGGTGTTTCTGCGACCTTCTTAAGCTCCGAGCTTGGCGAACAGAGAATCGCCTATTTTCCCTATCGCACTTTTGTGCTCTTTGTGGTTAAGAATCACAGAGCAGTTCCCGATTTTGTGCTATAGAACGAAGTTTGTCTCTGAAAGGAGACTACTGTGGCGGCTCCAGTTTCGGTTTCGCTTCATTATCCACGCGTGAATCACATTACCGGAACGGTTGCAACTGCCGCTATGAAAGTGCACTCCATGCTAGGTCCGGGATTGCTGGAGAGTGCGTACGAAGCCTGTCTCTGCCATGAACTGCGCAAACAAGGTTTAGCGGTCTCTAATCAAGTGGTCTTGCCTGTCGTCTACGACGGCGAAAAGATCGATCTTGGATATCGCATTGATCTGCTCGTGCAAGACCTAGTGATCGTTGAAATCAAGTGCGTTCAGGCGCTGAACCCGGTGCATGAAGCACAGTTGCTCTCTTATTTGCGGTTAAGCGGTAAGAATGTTGGCCTGCTGTTGAACTTTCACGTAGCCCACCTGCGGGACGGAATAAAACGCATGGTGGATGGCAAGAAGTGGGAAAGGTGAAATAATCCCTTAGGAACCGCACAGGCCACAGAGGATCGCACGGGCATTTGGGAGCTTACAAGAATCTGGATCCTAACTCGGGGCGTCGCGGCAAGAATGAGATACTACTCTGTGATCCTCTGTGCCCTCTGTGGTTAAGAAAACAACCATGCCCCTTACCCAAACCCGCGAAGTCACCGCCGCTGCCAGGCTGGAGAGTGTCCGCTATCCCATTCGCGACCTAGCGTGTCTAGCCGACGAAGTCGCCATGCAGGGGCACAAGATTCTGCCATTGAACATCGGCGATCCCATCACCTTCGACTTCCACACCCCGGCTCACCTGATCGAAGCCGTGCACAAGGCGATGAAGGACGGCAACAACGGCTATGCTCCCTCCCCCGGGGTCAAAGAAGCGCTGGAAGCGATTCGCACCGAAGGGGAGCGCAAGGGCATCAGGACCATTCAAGACGTGTTCGTCACGGCGGGTGTCAGCGAGAGCGTCGACATTTGTCTAACCGCGCTGCTGAACCCCGGAGAAAACATTCTGACTCCCAGCCCGGATTATCCACTCTATTCCGCGGTGCTGGCGAAGCTCGGCATTGAGCTGAACACCTATGATCTGAATGAAGACGACGCCTGGCAGCCCGACCTCGACCACATCAAGCGAAAAATCACGCCGCATACCCGCGGCCTTGTGCTGATCAATCCCAACAATCCCACCGGCTCCGTCTGCTCTCGCTCCATGCTCGAACGGATCGCCGAACTTGCCCGCCGCAACAACCTCGTCATCTTTGCCGATGAAATCTACGACAAGCTCATCCTCGATGACGATCAGCACGTTTCGATTGCCGCCATCGCTCCCGACGTCCCGGTCGTGACCTTCGGTGGCTTATCGAAAAATTACCTGGCGCCTGGGTGGCGTCTTGGGTGGGGCATAGTAAGCGGCGAGGCTGGGGTAGTGAAGCCATACGTTGACGGTATCGGCAAGCTCTTGCGCGCCCGCCTGTGCGCCAATCATCCCGAGCAGTATGCCATCAAGCCCGCGCTCCAGGGGCCACAGAATCATCTGATCGAGGTCCTTGCCAAACTGCGTTCCCGGCGCGATCTCACGGTATCGTGGTGCAATTCCACTTCGCGGGTAAGTTGTGTTTCGCCACGCGGCGCGTTCTACGCATATCCACGGCTTGATATTCCCGAAGGCGATGACGTTTTCGTGAAAGAGTTGCTGCTTCAGAAACACGTGTTGGTGGTACACGGCTCCGGCTTCGGGCAAAAGTCCGGAACTAAACACGTCCGAATTGTGTTCTTGCCGGACGAGAAAACGCTGGCGAAAGCCTACGCCGAGATTGCCGAGTTCATCCGGCAAAGATATGGGAGCGTCTAACTGCCTCAGTAAATCCCAGGCAGCACTGCCGGCACCGCGCGAGCGTATTCGTCGAAGGCTGGGCCAAAAGCATCCCGCAAAAGTTTCTCTTCGCTGCGCACGCGAATGACGGTGCCGATCGCGAACACCGTCACGGCGAGCGGAAGCACTTGCCACCGGTTGGCCGCCAGTCCCGTCGCGAGCAACATCCCGAACATTCCCGTATAGATTGGATTGCGCACCCAGCCGTACGGACCTTCTGTGACTAGCCGGTGGCCTTCCACAAGTCGGGCCGCAATTGCCCACTGCTTGCCCAACGTGCGCACGGCAGACATGACCAGCCATACTGAGCCGACCGCCAGGCCGACCGTAAGCACCCCCAATGCGATTTCAGCATTCCTGGCCATCGGAAACAGGGGACGGAAATATGAATAATGGCCCGGCCGGAACCAGACTGTGAAGTAGGCTAAGGATTGGAGAAGAATTCCCAACCCGGCCAATCGGTCGCGTTTTGCTATAGGAGACTTGGGTGGCCGTTTACGAAGCAGAAAAATGGCTGCGAACCCGCACCAGCAGAAAATCACCGCGAAGAAAACGGCTTCCGCCACGTAATCTGAAGTCACGCCATATTTAAGCTCAGGAGGTGGCGGGATGGCTAGCACCTTGTTTTTCGGATCCCTGCGTGTTCGGTGCTGAGATTCCTCTTTCGACCTGGACCGCGTTTATCCGCTGCGCTTATTCGACACTCTGAATTTGGCGGTGACAAGCTACGCGCCGCCCGGGGAGTTGGGCGATCCATCTGCCCCGAAGTTCTTGGGCTTACTACCCGCTTATGCCGCCGCCTTGCCCGCCTGAACGTGGTGGGCTGAGGAGTTCTCTACGGGCAGCGTCTGCACCGTCGGGCTCCCCTGCAACAGCGGCGTGATAGCGGCCGCGATTTCCTGGAAAAGACCGTTGTCGTAATTCTTCACGTCTGTCTCTGACTTCCAGAGCGTGACGCAAGAGAATTGGCCGGTCGCGGGGTCCAGAGATTCAATGTTATCGATGAATCCCGGCTGCTCCTGGATGCGCGGTAGAAACTGACTGTTCAGGGCAGTCTTGAAATCAGTCACCTTTGTCGGATTAATTGTGCAACTGATGATGCGCGAGTACATGCTGTCCCTCCTGTTTGGATGTGTTGCTGCGTAAGCCCGCTTGTTCGGCTCGGACGAAGATCTTTGAGCACTAGAACGCTAGCTCCGATGTCGGCTCTGGGTCAAGAGCAAACGGCACAAAAAACAGCAAAATAGCGGACAACGTGGAAGCGAGACTTTGTGTCTTCTCGCGCTTACTGCTTTTTCTTTCGCTGGGAATCGGCTTACAATCGGCTCAATCCGTGATTGACATTCACTGCCACATCCTTCCCGAAGTCGACGATGGCCCCAAATCCTGGGACGCCTCGGAAGGCATGTGCCGCCTAGCCGCGGCCGATGGCATCGACCACATCGTGGCTACTCCGCACGCCAATGAACGCTATCACTACGACCGGGAATATCTTGCTGGACTTCTCGAGCACCTGCGTCAGCGCATCGGCCCAGCGCCCCGCCTCAGCCTGGGCTGCGATTTCCATCTTTCGTATGACAATCTGCAGGACGTGCTCGCGCGCCCCGCATGGTATGCCATCGAAGGCAGCCGTTACCTGCTGGTGGAACTGAGTAATTACAGCATTCCGGCACAGCTCAAGGAATGTTTCACCAAACTGGGGGATGTCGGGATCACGCCGGTTCTCACTCATCCCGAGCGCAATCCAATTTTGCAGCAAACTCCGGAGCGGATTCTATCCTGGGCCGAGCAAGGATGTGTAGTTCAAGTCACCGGCTCGGCTCTGACCGGAGGATGGGGAGAGCGCGCACAACAAATCGCCAAATGGCTGCTGGAGCGGGATGCGGTTCACGTGCTGGCAAGCGATGCTCATGACGATAAGCGCCGCATTCCTGTGCTCTCCACTGCTCGCGACGCTGCCGCCGAGATTTGCGGCGGGGAAATCGCCAAAGCGCTGGTGGACGACAACCCGCGCGCGATCGTGACCGGACAGCCTCTGCCATATTTTCCCAATCCGGTGGTTGGCCGATAGCACCGGCACTTGGAGCGCGCCGGAAGCATGCCCAAACGCTCTAAACAGAGGTTTCAAATCTGACAGCGCTTTCCGGACTTATCTTTGCGGTTGATTGTCGGCGGGAGTCCTCGTGGGAGCGGTCGTTATGGCGCTTGCGGGTGTTACGTTGGAGCGTGAGCTTGCTGGTGCGGTAGTCATCGCGCTCTCTGGATTAAGCAGGTGCTCGTGATCCGGTCCCAAGCCGAGCTTGATTAACGCCCGTGAATCTGGAGTCGTCTTGGTTTGCCAGCCGTTGTCGCCCTGATAGCGTTTGAGAGCTTTCTGGGTGGTGTCATCCCATTGTCCGCTGGGTTCGCCGTCCAGGTAATGCTCGCGAATCAGGGCTTCCTGGATCTCCCGAGTGCGTTGCGAGTCGATCTTCTGTTGTCCTCGGCGGCGCCAGCTTCCGGCGGACTTCCTGGATTTCTTGCCTTTACGGTGTGTGGAACTTTTCGCGGTGGTGCTGGTGGCGGAGTGGCGCGACACGGTCGTTTTCGCCACTTTGTGAGCTGGAGACTTAGTGGCGTCCGCCGCGTTTGCCCGGATACAGGTCAGCGTGCCGGCCAACAGCAGGCTGCCGGTCACGACTGCCATCGTTTGCCACCTAAATCGACGAACTTCCAAGCCTCACCCCAATGAGTTGCCGGTATCACAACTTGGCACTGAGAAATCATCCCCCACAGAGCTTCTCAGTGCCAGTCCCGGAAGTAGGTGTACCAAGTTACGGAAGTGTACCGGCCAGGAAGATCGTCCCATCTGTCGGACCCGAGCCACGCTGCCGGACCAGGAATACTACATCCTGCCCACTCTTCAGACTCGAAGCCACACGGCTGAAGTCGTCTTCGCTGTTCACCGGCTGCTTGTTGACTTCAAGGATAACGTCTCCCCGAGCCAAGCCAACGTCCTCGGCGAACGAGCCGTTCTTGACGTCCTGCACGATAACACCTCTACCCGGCGAGAGATTCAGCCGGTCTGCGATGGAAGGCGTGATCGCCTGCACGCTCATACCAAGCTTGCTCTGCTTCGGACCGTTGTCCTCGGAGTTCTGGTCCTCGTCGCCCAGTCGCGCCGCAAATAGTTTCGCGCGATCCGCAATCGTGACCGTCGCATCCTGCTTCTTGCCATTGCGGATGAACCCAAGAGTCGCCTTCGATCCCGGCTTGCGGCTGGCGATATCGGAGACCAGGTCATCGCCATTCTTCACCGGCTTTCCATCGACTGAGATCACGGTATCGCCGACTTTCAATCCAGCTTGCTCGGCGGGACTTCCGGCTGTGACACTGGAAATCGTCACCCCTGCGCCCGCGCCATATACCCGTGCGATCGCCGGATTCTCCTGGGCATTGAACATGATGCCAATCGATCCGCGAGACACGCGATGTTCGGGCCCGATGAGTTGGTTGTAAACCTGCGCCACGGTATTCGATGGCAGCGCGAATCCCACACCCGCGTAAGCATTCGTATCGGTAAGGATCGCTGTGTTAATGCCGATCACTTCCCCGTTCATATTCACCAGCGGTCCGCCCGAGTTGCCGGGATTAATGGCGGCATCGGTCTGAATAAATGACTGGAACTGCCGGTTGGGAACAATGCTGCGGCCTTTATAGGAAACGATACCGGCGGTCACGGTAGCATTCAGTCCAAACGGACTGCCCACCGCCAACACCCAATCACCGACCTGCATGCCATCGGAATTCCCCAGCTTCGCGGCAGGCAGTTTGTCCATCTCGATCTTGATCACCGCCAGATCTGTTTCCTGATCGCTGCCAATGACCTTGGCATCATGCTGAACGCCCGGGGGATCGTCCTGCAACCGCACCCGAATGCGGTCAGCTTTCTCGATCACGTGACGATTGGTAACGATGTAACCCTTGGAATCGACAACGACTCCTGACCCCAGCGAACGTTCCCGGATCGAGCCGCCGCCTGGGCCCTGCGGGCCTCCCTGGCCGCCGAAGAAGCGGTCAAAGAAATCGTCGAACGGACTCTGATTGTCACCTTCGCCATCGCCTCCGCCGGGA
>Ga0070697_100000201_pt1 | contig 48972 bp, 37 predicted proteins | sample KBSK1501metaG_FD_65475 | JGI IMG/M metagenome (GOLD analysis project Ga0070697, IMG submission 65475) | Corn, switchgrass and miscanthus rhizosphere microbial communities from Kellogg Biological Station, Michigan, USA - KBS K1-50-1 metaG | ecosystem: Host-associated > Plants > Roots >... | reverse complement strand
GCCACTGATCTCCGAAACTCACTCGGGTGGGGTGGCTGCGGGCCAATTGGGTACGCGAGCGAGCGTCCGTCGAGTGTTGAAACAACGCGACCCGCGTCTCTTGCCACAGCCGGTGACCAAACAAGAGAGGGGAATTAACAGCGGCCGCCAGCACCGGCGCCGTGATCGTCTGGGCCATGTTGTAATGCGACGCAAACTCAGCTGGACTCGTCTGAAAATGCACCTGGAAACTTGTGTTGCAAGATTCCATCATGATGTTGTCATGCGTAATCTGAAGTTCGTCCAGACCTTTTATATGAATCGAGAAAGGGCCGCCTCTGTGACCAATCACGCCACGGTTAAGCTCATGATAGCGAGGAATAGGCGCAAGGTTTTCCAGGGTCAAATCGGATTTTTGTAGCGTAGGCAAGATGCCGGAAAGAAGCACATCCGCGTCGAGGTTCCCTGCACTAGTGCGCACCTTTGACAAGAGCTCGAGCAGTTCATGCTCCATCTCGCCAAAACATCTTCCCGATAGTGGCAATGGGGTCAGGTTTGCTTCAAGATTGAACCTGGCGATCTCAGTGGTCAGTCGCGAATCATTTGCCCGATCCAGCACTTCCAGGGAAATTGGCGCCGGCCGCAGGTTGTGATCGACAAGAAACATTTCCTGTTCCGCGCCGATTCGCGTCACGCCTGTTTCAAGGCGATCGGTTGCGATCATGAACTCAAGAGCACGAAGATCCTCAAGCAGCGCCCTCATAAAGGCTTGCGACTTTTTCTCGTCAAGTTTCTGTTCAACGTAGTGTTCGCCCATAGAATTCAGACCAGTTCAGACAAACTGTCTTGCCAATACCAAACGTGAGAACGGCTCCGACCTGGTTCAGACTTGAATCCTTACTTCGGCAATTCACATGCCGACTTAAAGTGGTGGGAATTGCAGACGTTAGCGGCGTGTCAAAGTATTAGTTGCGGGTTTTTGCGCACCTCGAAAATATTTCTGCGCATAGTTTTCTTCCCATGCGCTTCATTTGTTTCGCGGATGGCATTCGACACACTGGAACATTGAAATATCACCAAGATTAACCGGATGTTTGAATGGTTCGTTAGCCCGATGGCAGGTTTCGCATTTTCGATCGGCCAGGCCGCCGAGGTCGACCGGGTGTTGAACCGATACAGGCTTGAGAACCGTTGAAGGACGTGCTGAATCCGATAAAACGGTGTGGCAGACGGTGCAATCATTCGTGATGACTTTACCTGTGTTGCTGACGTGCTCTCCATCGTGACAGCGGAAACATCCTGAAGAATAGAGGTGACCAATATTGTTCGGATGAGTTTCCCAGTTCGTTTTCATCTCGGGAAAGAAGTAAGTCTGATAGATACGCTGGGTTTCACTGATGGCGCTCTTAACAGCATCTCTTCTCTGGTTGTAGACGTCGCCGTAATTTGTTCGATAGAAGGCATCCAGACTGGTAGCGATACCTTTGACGGCCTCGTTCTCCGTTGAATAAGGCTGATTCAATGATGCAATCGCCTGGCGTTTGAGATAGGGCAGCGACGGATCGAGCCTTCCGGCGGAGAACGATTGATCAACTGCAACGTCAGGAGGCAAATAGGTATGTGCTGGCCGATTATGACAATCAATGCAGTCCATGCGTCGCTTTTCAGCCTGCGATACCTGATCAGGGCTTAAAGGACGAGTCTGATCGTAGTATTCGGTAACGTTTCCTTGCCGGTCTTTCACACGAATCCAGGGAATCACCTGACGATGAGTATCGGTCGCAATGTAGGAAATCTCGTTGGCCAGATTCATGTGCCAGTGAATGCCGGCGACTGGCCCGCTACCTGGATTCCCGCCGCCGACATTGATTAGCATCCGAGTCTGCCGTAAAGAATTTTTTTCATCGTAGGCATAATGATTGAAGGTTTTAAGTTGCGCGCCGTAAAACTTTGAGGGCCAATGACACTGTTCACAGGTTTCGTTTGCCGGACGCATGTTGTGAACAGGTGTATTGATGGGTTTCGAATACTTATTAAATGCGAGTGAGTAAAGCTGGCGAGCCCCGTTTAGTTTGGAACGCGCATACGACTGGGCTCCCGATCCGACGTGACAGTCAACACATCGAATCCTGGCGTGAGAAGTGGCCAGGAAGGCTACGTATTCAGGCTTCATCACTGAATGGCAGGTTTTCCCGCAGAATTCCACCGACTCGCTATACTCGTAAGCACGATAACTCCCGAACGCGCTCATAAAGACAAAGATGAACGAAACGGCAACGAGCGAGAATGCTATTCGGCGCTGGCGCGGATCATTCAAATCAATTCTTGGATACGCGGCAATATCGGATTCAGGCCATCGCCTGCGCCGGCGGCGCTCGATAAGCATGCCGGCCGCGATAATTACCAAACCCAGAATCAAAAATGACGGCAAAACTATGTAAGTGACGATTCCGAGGTAAGGATTTTCGGCAGCCTTAGTGAGCTCGATTAAGAAAAGCAGAATGATGCTGGCGAGACTGGCGGCAACGATTACCGCCCCCGCGAAGCTGATGTAGTTGCGAAACAGGGTTGGTGCTTTTAATGACGTCTGTGCTTCATCGTTCATGAGTGTAGTCCGCTCTCGAGATGCCAACGGCTTGCGTTCTCTTAAAAGCAAAGACGCACGCCTCCCCATGCGCGCCGGTTGCCGTAGCAACAAGGCAAACATGAAGGAGGTATGCTGAAATTCCGATCGATGCGTCGACGCGAAGCAGCAGTCTTACGGAGTGCTTTTCAACTGCTTCATGTGTTCAACCAACGCCTTCGCCTGCTCGGCGGTAACACCTTTTTCGCCGTAGGCGGGCATGTTAGGTGGCTTTTCAGGCTTTTTGCCTTTCATCACCGCATCGATCATTTGTTCGTCCGTCAGAGTCGAATCGAATTTCTTCTCCGCCTTTTGTCCGTGACATGCAACACACTTCGTCTTGAAGGTCGCAGCGGCATCGAATGGATCCTCACCTGTGGTTCGTGCCGCAGCCGAAACCATCACCATGGTGGCAAAAAACGCTGCCAGCATCGCCGTAACCGTCATGATTTTCAGAGTCTTCATAATTACCATGCCCTTCTCACCAAATCGATTGCGCCCGAGGTCATTTCGGGTTCGCCCTATACTCGGCAATGCGCAGGCCATGCTAATTTGGCAATGAATCGGGGTCTAATGCTTCCTGATTGCGGATTTTTCCTCAGCACTCTGCTGGACATTCCCCAAAATAGCTCCTCATTACGCGGCGGCCCTCTTGTGACAGGCTGTGCATTTCCTGGATGTTGGCGGATTCAGTTCTTTGCTGGTTTTTACAATCTCGTCGTGGCAACCCGCGCAGTTGCGATGAAAGGCCTGTTGGTTTGTCAGGGTAACCAGCTCAGTTCCGACTTCCAGCTTGATTTGCGGGATTTCAGGCAAGAGCTTCGGTTTGGTCTCGGCTCGAGCATGACAATCGCGACAGATAACTACTTCGGGCGCAGTTGGGTCCTTCTCAAACTGGTCCACAGTTAGAGTAGTCGTCCGATCCGCGGGCCAGGCCGTTTTCAACGGGGGATGTTTCGCTGCTTCCGAAGCAGGTTGGGCGGTATGATGACATTCGATGCAAGCGATCTTTTGTCCCTCAATGCTGCGATTCTTCGTGATGTGGTCGAGGTGGCTGAATTTCACAGTCCCCAACTTCGCCTCCGATCCCAGAACCCTTACATCCGGCGGCTTGCGCCCATCCTGTGCTGAAGTCCCAGACGTGAATGTGCCGCCAACCAGAAGGACACCTAAGGCCAGCAACGCAAATACTGTAAAGAATTTCATGACTGCCTTCCCTCGTCCGTAGGACGTAATGTTTAAATTCTCAGAAGTGCCAGGCGGCCTTCGTGTGGCACCGCTTGCAAGCCGAGAAATCATCACCACCAAAAGCCCGCTTCCCGTTGTGACAAGACATGCAACTAAAAGCGCCCGGCGAAGCATGGTGATTAAGCGGCTGTGGCGCTGTTATTTGATTTGGCCGCGCCGCGCCGGCTCGAACCCGATGACATTCGTTGCAAGTCAATCCTTCCGACTTATCGTGCTTTGCATGGCTGAAGCCGAGGCTGAATGCCGGAGCTGTTTCGCGCGGGCGAACATAACGACCGGCTTCGTGGCACACTCCGCAGGAAGAAATATCCCGATCGCCCGACCTGGCGCCTGGGCCGTGGCATTGGTAACAAGTGACATGCGCATTTACTCCGGCCGGAATCGTCATGGCCACACCGCCGGCGCGGGCGCGATGACAAGTGACACAGCCAACACTGCCCATTTTGAGGTGACGCGCATGATCGAATCGCATACTGAAGCTTTTGAGACCAGGAAATGGCTTCAACGCTCCAGACTGGACGTTGCTGTGGCAGATCGTGCATATCGTATTAGCCGAATCAGCAAACTGCTTTACATGACAACCGGCGCACGGCAGGTGGTTCGAATTTCCGGGCATCGGCGGCCGGGCTGAATTGCTCTCGCGTCGATGGCAAAGCAGGCAGGGAAGTCGAGCGTGATAAGCGCTGCCGTGTCGAAACTTCGAATAATCTGCATTCTCCGGCACCTGCATTTGTTGTTCGTCTCGCAATGTTCTTCGAGCAGAAACTGTCAGTGTGAAAATGACCATCATCGACAATGTGATTAAGACACCCGCAACCAATGCGGAAGTCGTTGGCTTGTGGCTCTCAACGCTGTCGCTCATCATCAGTTACAACGAAGACTTTACTTTCGGATTTGGCGGCGGGACAGCCTCAACGTGATCCCTGGGGACCGCTTCTTTGCCAAAACTAATGTGACACTTCGTGCAAACAAAACCTGGATTTGCTTTCTTCTGATCGATTTCATAATTCAGAATCCCGCCGTCATCTGTTGTAGCCGTTACATGGCAGCCCTCAGCGCCACCGCATGAACGCACGGGAACACGCAGCGTCTTCCTATCAATGGTGTTCATGTTCGCCACTTGGTGGCAATTCGTGCAACTTACATCCGGGTGTTCCCCACCTTCATGCCGGAACGCGCCGGCGGAAATGCGGCGCTGCCAGGTCATCAAAATGCTCATATCCGTTACGCCAATTGTCTGGGCGAGTTTTGGATCGAAGTCAGCCTTCAGAACGCGTACTACCTCAAGGGGGATGCCGGCCTGGGGACTTTGGGTCTGCGGCGCGGCAAGCTTGTGACAGGCGTTGCAGTCGGACGGAGCGGGTGCAATTTCTGTTTCAGCGTTATGACAGGTAAAGCAGACAGCGTGGCTGTTCGGGAGTGTCTTGAACGTACCTTTCTTCAACCAGAATGCGTCCCCCAGATCCTTCGGTGGCTTAGTTATATATTCTTCGCTGGAAGTGCCCTGCGGTTGGGAAGTTTGATGGCAGATTGGACAGCTCTTTGGCGGGTCGGCCTTCGGTGCGCTCTTCTCCTGCCACGAGATTCTTACAAAATCGGATCGGCCAACAGGATTTAGAAGGGGAGTGCTCAACCCGACCACGTCAATGTGCTTGTCATGCGGAAAGTTGACTGCGAACTCAGGAATTAAGTCCCGCATCGGTTTCAACGAATCGGAAATGTCACCGAGACTTGGAAATAGAAAGCGAGCGGTGTCGCGCGGAGTGACGCTCAGGTGGCAGTTCGAACAAATCGCAGGAGCGGGCCTTTCGCGAGCAAAGAACTGTTGTCGATGGCAACTAAGACAAGATGTGTGTTCAGGAAATTCGGCCACGTCAGGAAACGCGGAGTCAACTTTGCGCACTTCCTTCCAGTTCTTTGTGGGAAACTTGTGACATGAATCGCAACTCAGCTTTTGTTGAGTGACGTGAGAGCTATGAGTAAATCGCGAATAATCGATACGCGGTTTTTTCGCGGCCGGGGGCTTCAACGCCTTCTGCGGACGACGGCTTTGCGCCAGGTGCTCGAGTTGAGCCGCCGCGCTTTGGACCACCACAGCCGAGATCAAATGCGGAGTTAGAAATCCAACCATGCCCATAAGAAGAAACGCTACCCGTAACAACGCTGGCCGCTTTTTTGCACGCTCGTCCTGGGACATTGATGGCTGTGGAGCGCCTACAGAAATAGAGCAAACTCCGGCCACCCCTCAATTTGGGAAGCCGGAGACGACTTCTTAAGAGCTGCCGGAAATTTCCAGCAGCTATTCCTTCCGACCAAAGTAAACACGCAACGACGTGTAAGGCAGATGCGCGTGATAATTCTGCGGTCGCGGACCGACAATTAAACTCTCTTGATAGTTGTAATACTGATATCCGAGATTCCAATCAACGCGCCGGTTAAGCTTTATTGCCAGGCGACCTTCAGGCGATTGGTAACTCATCGGGTATGAGGAAATCAGACTACCCGGTGTGCCCAACGGATCCGCAAGGCGACTGCCCTGACCATTGTCTTTGTTGATTCGATACGACGTGTAGAGGCTAACTCGTGGAAACAACTGCGCGGTCGTATCAAAGAAAAAGAAATGGTTTCTTACGAAGTACAGGCTGTGGCCAAGCGGATGCCTGACACTATTGAAAAAATAGTCAACCACGGCGTCGCTGTTAAGCCAGTTGTAGTTGTAGCCGGTGCTAAATGAAACTTTGGAAGTCGGGGTCCAGTCAAGCGATGAAGTAAACACCCGCGATCGTGTGTCCATGCCAAAGTCTCGTAATGAAACGCCTGCTATTTCCGAGGGATTAGAGTTGTTCCTGGTGATGACCGCGATATTGAACGAAAACTGCTTGGTCGGCGTGTATCTGCTCTTCGCTCGAATATTTGTGTAGTCGTAATTTCCTATGCGCGAAAATACATTGTCCGCACTGCCGTGCTCGGCATCGAAATAGACAGTCCAATCCTTTACCGGCCTCGCCTTGAACCCGCCAAAAAAGGCGTGAGTGTGGTTTTCCTCCGATTCCGTCTCCGAAGTACGAACTGACGGCGTCGTCGCCGACCCGTTGGATCCGAGATTGAATCCTTCGAAGCCTTCCTCGATTCGCCGGCTCCCGTAGCGATATCCGAAGTGTATCGAGTAGCGAGCGTTGAACTGGTAATCGCCTTCGAGGATGTTCTGATACTTGCGATATTTCGTAAGCCTATTGGCGTCCAAGTTGCTGAAGCTTATGGTGTCGGTTCTTAAAGTCGCTCCCGCACCTCGCGTGACGGAGAAGAAGTCGCTAAACACCGCGACTCCATCGATCTCAAAATCCTCAACTCGAAACGTATTTGAGATGCGGAATTTATCCGTGGCCAGAAAAGTCACGCCGATGTCTCCCAGCGTGTTCGGGCGCCTCGCGCTACCGGTGATGTTGTACTGGCCGAGGTTGAGAATGTTGGGTGTAGCGGCAAGGGGGCCCGGAGGCCACCCTGTAACCCTCGGGTTCACGTTTCTGCCAGCGGAACTTTCAATGTAAGCAAAGGTCGATTTGGCGTTGCTGTGAACAATGCTGCCCGTGATATCCAGCTTTTTGGCTACCAGCGTGTGCGCACTGAAACGTGTGTAGTCAACACTTCCGCGCACAGGTTCATCGCGACGGAAACTGGTCAGGCTCGCAGCCGTGGGGTTGAGGTTTATGCCCGGCGTCGTTCCGAGGTTAATGAAACTATCATCGCGAAAACGCCTGAAGCCCTGCAGGAATGAAAAGTCCACCGGGCCCACTTTGCCATCCGCGCCGAGGCGGAAGTCGTTCGCGCGCGACCTTAGCTGGGACAGGAGATTAAACTCACCGCCGCCAAAGTGATAATTTGTGAATGCCGGGCCACTGTATCTCTCTGGTGAATAGCCGATATTGAATCTGATCGTTCTATTTTTGGGTAGTAAGGTGAGATCGAAGTCGCCTAACTGCGTTCGTGTGTTGTAACCGTGTTCTCCCGTGATTGGATTAGGCGCAACGCTAAAGGTCGCCGGCGAAAACACCCAATTGGGATTAGCCAGGTTGTTAACAAACCTGAAATACTTTAAGCGCCGGTAATTGGCGTCAAACCGATACCACTTGGGCTTCTCAACATTGATTCTCAGGTGACTGTACGGATCCGCCCCAAAACCGGTAGAAGTCACCAGGAGACTATCAAATAAATCTCCCTTGCCATCTTTTGACCGCATGAGAAAGCTGGAGTCAAACAGACGCGGTCCCGCCTTATAGTTGAGGTCGTCCTGGAACTTGTTGAGATCGCCGCCGACTTTCAGACCCCGATAGCCAAACTCAAGGGTGGAAATAACGGTATAGTCCCCGGCGTCCTCAGGGGTTTCCACCACCACACTTTCGGGTTTGGCTGCGGCTTTATTCGAGACCTTGTTCGCGGCCGGTTGTTGTGCGACTGCGACTGATCCGACCAACGCGATGGACGTCAGCACCAACAGACTTAAGGCCACTGAGGCTAATATCGATGTCGGTTTGCTTATCATAGCGATTCTCTACCGTAGCAACGCTGAAACCCTCTGCGATCCCTCAGGAACGCCTCATCTGAAGAAGACAGGACTGGTGTGTGATCCGTGAATCTTCACGTGACAGGCCGTGCAGTTGGCATATTGCGCGTTCTGGTTGTGTTGCGGACCGGCCGGCTCAACCGCGCCCACGTCGTGCGCCACGCTGTGGCATGTCAGGCAAAGTTGGTTGACGGCACTAAACCTCAACAACCTTGGATTGGATGAGCCATGTGGCGTGTGGCAAGCCACACACCCTTCTGTTTTGAGAGGTGCATGTTCGTAAGTGAATGGACCTTGTTTGTCCGCGTGACACTTTATGCACGACGCATCCGCGCCGGTAGCCAATCTGGTTTGCTTGAGTTCAAAACCGCCATGCGGATTGTGGCAATCGCTACACTTCATCGCTCCTTCGAGGACTTTGTGATGGAACGGCTTGGTGAAATCGGGCTTGGTTTCACTGTGGCAACTCATGCAGAGTTGCGGTTCGGCCGCTTTCAGCAACTTAACCGTCGAGAAGCCCGGTTTCTGAGCGTTGGCCTTGCTAATGTAAGTGATCGAACTGGCCAGGTTCCTTCCGGTTTCGGGGGAATGCGTCGAATGGCAATCCGTACAGCCTATGTCGTTGCGCCAGTGCTCGCCACGCCGGAAGTTATTGTGCTCTTCCCGGCCCGCATGGCAGGTGAGGCAAGTTTCCGAGATGGCTTTGGAAGATTTATTCTTGAACGAAATGATCTTCGCCGGATCGCCTTCTTCGGCGTGAGCTTTGCCCGGCCCGTGACACGCTTCACAACCCGTAACTTTTCCTTTCCAACTGCTGATCTTTGTGAGTTGGGCATGAGAAGTATGCGAAAAAGCCTTGAACTGATCTTCGTGACAGTCCTTGCAGGCATCGCTGCCGACGTAGTCCCCCGCACTCGACGGGGCTGTCGTGATTTCGGCGGGCTTAATTGAGTGCTTAACCGTTTGCGAAGAGCTGCCAATAGCGAGCCACATGCTTGCGGCCGACAGCGACGCGCAAACGAGCAAAGTTTTGAGGATTCTGTTTGGACTCAACTCTCGGCCCTCACTTTGTGCGATTAAAGAGCACGTGCAATAAGTCTTAACATCGAGTTAGTGATCTCTTATTCTGTTCACCCGAAACTGCCAGGCGAGACGGGGTACTGCGGCTGGTTGGGGTTGGGGCGTGAACGCAAAACTACGCCCGGAATCCCCCAGTTCTTATCGCACCTGTCAATAGTCGGCAGTGGACTCGGGCGATGCATTTATGTTCAGTAGACACTTAACCACTCAGAAGCCGCATTCGTCTGTGTGTTAGCGCACATACCGGAAATATTCCAACCCTGGAGCGGGAGGATATGCATTAGTCACACCCTAACTCGCGCTTCCTACGAGCCACTTCGCGCACTCTTGCCCTCCGCCATCTCGACGACCACTCGGCCCTGCACGTCACCTCGCCTGAGCCGCTCAAACACCGAATTGATTTCCTTCAACGGCTGGGTTTCGATAATGGCCTTCACTTTACCCTCAGCTGCGAACTGCAGAGCCTCCTGCATGTCTTTGCGTGTTCCGACAATCGAACCACGAATGGTTAACCTCTTGAGCACCACATCGAAGATCGAGACCGGGAAATCGCCAGGCGGCAAACCGTTCAGCACGCAGGTGCCGCCGCGTCGCAACATATTCACTCCCTGCCGAAAGGCAATCGGAGAAGGCGCAGTTATCAGGACGCCGTGGCTGCCCCCGATGGTTTCTTGAATTTTCGTGACCGGATCATCCGTCTTCGCGTTGACAGTTAATTCAGCACCGAGCTCTCGTGCTAACGCTAATTTATCGTCAGCGACGTCCACAGCTGCAACGTGCAAGCCCATCGCCTTCGCATATTGCACAGCCAGGTGACCCAATCCGCCAACGCCTGAGATGACTACCCACTCTCCTGGCCTCGTATCCGTTTCTTTAAGGCCTTTGTAAGTTGTCACGCCCGCACAAAGGAGAGGCGCCGCTTCAATAAAGTCGAGCCCTTCGGGCAAGCGTGCAACGTAGGCCGCCGGCGCGAGCATGTATGGAGCGAATCCGCCGTCAACCGAGTAGCCGGTGTTTTGCTGCGAGGTACAAAGCGTTTCCCAGCCGGTGAGGCAGTATTCGCACTCGCCGCAGGCGCTGTGCAGCCAGGGGCTTCCGACCCTATCGCCCTTTTGAAACGAAGTGACGCCGCTGCCGAGAGCGTCGACGTAGCCGACCGCCTCGTGTCCGGGAATAAAAGGTAACTTCGGCTTCAGCGGCCAGTCACCGTCCGCCGCATGTATGTCGGTGTGACAAACGCCACTCGCTATCACACGAATACGAACCTGGCCCGCTGCCGGCGTGGGAATGGGGACTTCTTCGATTCTCATCGGTGCTCCAAATTCATGAACCACCGCGGCAGTCATTAAGTTTTGCGACATCTTCCTGGATTCCTTTCAGTGAAACTCAACTGTTAACTTCAATAATAGTTTGACAACTCAGAAGGCATTCGTCAGTGCATTCACGCACATAGCAAAAACACTCGGCGCTCCTCACACTAACTATTGGTACTGCTTTCTCGTTAGCGTGGTTGGCGACTAGTGAGAGTGCAACCGATGTGCCGGATGGAAGCTTCGCTGACTCAATAGATCGAAGGCCGGAAATTGCATAATTAAGGACAGAATGCTGGGCACGTGTATTACGACCTTAGCGAACTTTCACGCAGAATCCTGCGGAACTTTCCACAGCAGAGCGAGAACCCTTCGATGAGTTTGCTTCGCAACTCTGCGCAATTTCATTCGGCATAAGTGTTGCAATTCCTCAGGACGGGAAACCCAAGCTCGAGCGAATGGAGTTGCTACACGCTGCTCAAATGCGGCGTCAGTTAGAAAGGAAGTACAACACTATGACCAAAGATGAACGCGATATTCTCGAACTGCTCAAGGAGGAAGTGGCTTTCGTCGAACAGGGCGGATATGGGCGCTCAGTTCGCACACCATGGTTACCCAAGTCGGCCTTCCAGGATTCCCTGACCTGTCTCAATTATGGATATCCATACCGCGTCCATCCGTGCAATGAATGCCATTTGCTCGATTTCGTCAGCCCTGAGCACCAGGTCGCGGAGGTGCCTTGCCACCACATTCCATTAAATGAGGCAGGGGAGACCATCGAAGACCTGGAAGCTGAGGACAACGAGGCGAAGCTAGAACGAAAGGTTGGAGACTGGCTTCGGGCCAGGATCAAGGAGATCGAGGAGGAACGCGCGACGCAAGCAGCCGCCTGAACCGGCAATCGGAAGTTAGAGAAGGGAAGCCGGGACTTTATCCGATAGGTAAAGTCATAAATAGCTTCGGCCTCCTATTTCGATACTAGTGGCCTTTTCGCGCCTGGCCGTCTGCAGCGTCAATTAGTGAAATCCCAGTCAGGAGGAGTTGACTTTGAGCAAAGAAAATCAAGCGGAGGCTACGACCCAGGAGTCGCAGGGTAAGGAATTGACAACAAAGAAACCGTTTGTCGAGCCGGAGATGTCGGATCCGATTGAGGTTCTTGAAGCAACAAACTTTTTCCAGGCAGTCACCGGCACCACCGATCCGATAGTCCCGTAAACACTCAGGCGGTTGCTCAATCAAGGGATCCCGTAGGGTTCTCCGCTGGAGCGTTGACGTAGCGCCCGGCCAATGTCTAGTTAGCGGCTTGCTAATGCCAATATATCGCTAACGAACGTGCTGCGACTGTGGCAAACCGTTCGAGGAACTTCGATAGCAGTCGTTCCTACGCGGAATATCCCGACCTGGTCTTCTATAGACCATGGCGGTACGACATTACCGGAGGCGCGGACGGCTCGTCTGCGCCACGTCACCTCCAGGTGAGAACCACCTGCGTGAGCGGATGGGATCAGAAGCCGAACTGCTCGGAGAAGTGTATTCCGAATTTCTATTTGTTAAGTACCCATGAGAAAGGAGGTCAAAAAACAATGATGCCCGAAACTTTCATGTCTCAAAACATGAGCGTTTTGCCGTTTGAGATGTTTCGTTCGTTTGCTCCAACGTTCAATCGGCACTGGCCATTCACGGCCTGGACTCCACCGTGCGATATCTATGAGACTGACAAGGAGATCGTTCTCAAGATGGAGCTCCCGGAAATGCGTAAGGAAGACGTGCATGTGACCCTGGAAAACAATGTGCTCACTTTGCGCGGCGCACGCAAATTTGAAGAGGCTGTGGACCGTGAAAGCTATCACCGCATCGAACGGAAGTATGGTGAATTCATAAGAACCTTCACCCTCCCGACGTTCGTCGAGGGCAGCAAAATCGTTGCCAAATTCAAGGAGGGAATACTCACGGTAACGCTTCCGAAAAACCCATCGGCGATTTCCCGGCAGATCGAAGTGAAGGTGATGTAGAGCCCTCCTCCGAAAGGGCAGTTCGAGGTAGGGAGATCGAGGCAGGGCGCTGAGGATAAGCGAACAGGCCGGCGAAAGACGGAGGTTAAGACAATGAGCGAAACGCAGGAACCAAAAGCACTAACATGGATAGCCAGGATTTGGAGTCTCGCGGCTATCGCGTTTGTCCTCATTTTTGTTTTCGGCGAAGTTTTCAGCGGTCATGGAGCGAGGCCAACGCCCGCAGAATGGGTTGGCATAGCCTTGTGGCCAGGTGGTGTGGGCGTGGGCCTGTTCCTCGCTTGGTTCCGAAAGGGGCTCGGGGGCGCCCTCGCGATAGCCTCCCTGATCGCCTTTTACTTTTGGAATTTGCTGGAGCGCGGAAGATTCCCGGGAGGGCCGTATTTCGTGCTCGTGGCGGCGCCTGGGTTTCTGTTCGTGTTGTCGTCGCTCCTATCGCGGCCGCATCAACGGATGCGGTCTGCCTGATCACGCGCAGGCTCTCGGTCATCTCGCCTGCGGTCTGGCCGCAGGTGGCTTTCTCGTAGCCACCTGCGGCCGATTTTTGTTTGATAGGTTCTACCGCCTTCACTGCATCAGTGCCTCCTGGATTATTCCCGGTATCTTCTAGGTCTCAGATTTGCTATGGACCCTTTAAGCCTTGTGGTTGATGAAGATTCCAACAGGCTGACTACCTTCTGGGTAGCATTACACAGAACGAGTACGCAAACTGAGTGAGATTACGCAGCAATGAATAAACAACACGTAACGATTGACGGTAATGAAGCAGCCGCCCACGTGGCCTATAAGACCAACGATGTGATCGCCATCTATCCCATCACTCCGTCGTCCGCAATGGGAGAGTTTTCTGATTCCTGGTCAGCCTCAGAGGAAAAGAACATCTGGGGCATGACTCCGATTGTGCGCGAGATGCAATCAGAGGGAGGCGCCGCGGGTGCTGTTCACGGCACGCTGCAAACGGGCTCGCTCACCACCACCTTCACCTCAAGCCAGGGTTTGCTCCTCATGATTCCAAATATGTTCAAGATCGCGGGCGAGCAAACCAGCACGGTGTTTCATATCGCGGCCCGTTCTGTTGCCACTCACGCGCTTTCCATCTTCGGTGACCATAGCGATGTGATGACCACCCGGACCACCGGCTGGGCCATGTTGTTCGCCAACTCAGTACAAGAGGCGATGGACTTTGCTCTAATCGCCCAGGCAAGCACGCTCCGAGCCAGGGTTCCTTTCCTCCACATATTTGACGGCTTTCGCACTTCACATGAGGTGATGAAGATTCAAAAGATTTCAGACGAACAGATCCGCGTGATGATCGACGATCGCCTCGTGCAGGCGCACAGAGCGCGTGCCCTGACGCCTGACCATCCCGTAATGCGCGGCACCGCTCAGAATCCGGACGTTTTCTTCCAGTCAAGGGAGCGATCCAATTCTTATTACCTGGAAACGCCTCAGATTGTTCAGGAGACGATGAACAAGTTTGCCGAGATCACAGGACGGCAATATCGCCTCTTCGATTATGTTGGAGCACCTGACGCCGAGCGCGTCCTGGTAATGATGGGATCCGGTTGCGAGGCGGCCCAGGAAACTGTCGATGCTCTTTGCGCCGGCGGCGAAAAGGTCGGGTTGTTAAAGGTCAGGTTGTACCGGCCTTTTCCAGTCGCCGATCTGATAGCGACTCTGCCGCGTTCGGTAAAAGCTCTGGCTGTTCTCGATCGCACCAAAGAGCCTGGCAGCATTGGCGAGCCCCTCTATCAAGACATTGTCACGAGTCTGAATGAAAGCGCACCTGACGGGCCAGGAACTTTCACGATGCCACGCGTGATCGGCGGGCGTTATGGTCTCTCGTCCAAGGAGTTTACTCCGGCCATGTGTAAGGCTCTGTTTGACGAGTTGAAGAAAGCGAAACCCAAAAACCACTTCACCATCGGGATCAATGACGATGTGACCCTGACGAGTATACCGTTTGATGCCAACTTCAGTACCGAACCCGCCGGCCAGGTGCGCGCACTGTTCTGGGGACTGGGCGCTGATGGCACAGTCAGCGCAAACAAGAATTCGATCAAGATCATTGGTGAAGAGACTCCAAATTACGCCCAGGGCTATTTTGTTTACGACTCGAAAAAATCAGGGGCGATGACTGTGTCACACCTGCGCTTTGGCGACCGTCCGATCCAAAGCACATATTTGATTCAGCGGCCAAACTTCATTGCCGTGCATCAATTCAAGTTTCTTAGTTCCCACGATGTCCTCGGCGCAGCAGTTGAGGGAGCAACTCTGCTTTTGCACAGTCCGCATCCGCCGGAAGAGGTTTGGGAGCAGCTGCCGCTGCCGGTCCAGGAGCAGATCATCGACAAACGGATCAAGGTCTACTCGATCGATGCTTATGCAGTGGCTAAAGAAAAACAGCTCGGGAATCGCATTAATACGATTATGCAGACCTGCTTCTTTGCCATTAGCGGTGTGCTTCCGCCTGATGAAGCTATTGGAAAAATAAAGGAATCGATTCGTAAGACGTATGGCAAACGTGGCGAGGCAGTAGTACGACAAAACTTCGCAGCCGTCGATGCGGCCCTTGAACATTTGCACGAAGTCGTCGTGCCGCCACTCGCTACGAGCACATTTGTTCCTGCGCCGGCCGTTTCGAAGCTGGCTCCCAGTTTTGTCCAGAACGTCACCGCCGAGATCATCGCCGGACGCGGCGACCAGTTGCCGGTCAGTGCGTTTCCGGTTGACGGCACTTATCCAGTCGGCACGTCGCAATGGGAGAAGCGCAACATCGCGCAAGACGTACCAGTTTGGGAACCAGACCTCTGCATCGAATGTGGAAAATGCATGCTGGTTTGCCCTCACGCGACGATTCGCGCAAAGGTCTGCGACCAGAGCGACCTGGCATCGGCGCCGAAAGGTTTCAAGCACATGCCGGCAAAGTGGCGTGAGCTACCAGACAAGCTCTACACAATTCAGGTTGCGGTAGAAGACTGCACCGGCTGCCGGTTGTGTGTCGAAGTTTGTCCGGCAAAAGACAAGAGTAATGTGTCGCGCAAAGCGCTGAACATGTTTCCTCAGGCACCGCTGCGCGATACGGGGCGCGCTAACTGGGACTTCTTTCTGACGTTGCCGGAAGTCAGCAGGAATAGCTCGCTTACGTTTGGCTCCGTCAAAAACGTGCAACTGCTGCAGCCGCTTTTTGAGTTTTCGGGAGCGTGCGCGGGCTGTGGCGAAACACCTTACATCAAACTATTAACTCAACTTTTTGGTGACCGGGCCATAATTGCAAACGCTACAGGTTGCTCGAGTATCTATGGCGGCAACCTGCCGACGACGCCGTACACCATCAACCGGGAAGGCCGCGGACCCGCCTGGAGCAATTCACTGTTTGAGGATAACGCGGAGTTTGGACTCGGCATGAGGTTGGCTCTGGACCACCAAACTGCTTACGCCCGAGATTTGGTCGCGCGGCTGCGTACTGAGATTGGTGAAGAGTTGGCTAACAGTCTTCTGAGTGCCGACCAATCCACCGATGCGGCTATCAGCACTCAACGAGAACTGGTGGCAACTCTAAAGAGCAAGTTTGAGGGCCCAGCGAAGGGGGAAGACGGTTTGCCAAACGAGTCTCGCGATCTCGTCAGTGTGGCCGACGCGTTAGTGAAGAAAAGCGTTTGGATAGTAGGTGGCGATGGCTGGGCCTATGACATCGGTTACGGTGGTTTGGACCATGTCCTGGCCAGCGGCCAGAACGTCAACATTCTCGTGCTGGACACGGAAGTCTATTCCAACACCGGCGGGCAGGCTTCGAAATCGACGCCGATGGGAGCCGTTGCAAAATTTGCCGCCGGAGGAAAAACCACCGCGAAAAAGGATCTGGGAATGGGCGCCATCCGTTATGGCAATGTCTACGTCGCGCAGGTGGCAATGGGCGCGAACGACACTCATACCGTCAAAGCATTCCTCGAAGCGGAGGCTCATGATGGTCCATCGCTGATCATTGCTTATAGCCAGTGCATTGCCCATGGAATCGACATGGCGAAAGGTATGCATCAGCAGAAGCTTGCTGTTGAATCAGGCCACTGGCCGTTGTATCGCCACGATCCGAAGCTTGCTGCCGAAAACAAGAATCCGTTTCAGCTTGATTCGGCCGATCCGAAGATTCCGCTGAAAGATTACATCTACACCGAAGGCCGCTATCGAATGTTGCAGCAGAGCGATCCTGACGTAGCCAGCCTTCTGTTGGCGGAAGCGGAAAAAGGGGTGCAACGAAGGTGGCAGCAATACAAGCAACTGGCTGGGCAGCAAACATCGTAGGGGTGGAACTCCGTGTCCACCCCTCGTCTCGCGCAACCAGACGACGGCCACAATAAAGCGCTGCGTTGAGGTCTTTAGGAGGCGACGCGTATTCAACGGAGGGGCGCACGGAGCGACGCCCCTACAAACCATTCAGTGATGGTTGGGTTTCAAGCAGTTCCGAGTTCAAGCTTTAGCCTGCCCCTGCCAGGGAAAGACAACCTAAAGGTTAAACTCTGAACTGCTGCCGCTATCGCACAAATGGAGTGGCTGACAAAGGACACGCTCATGAATCTATCTACCAGCTATCTGGGACTCGCTCTAAAAAACCCGATCGTGGTTTCTTCGTGCCCGCTGTCTCACAATGTTGACAGCATCCGCCGTCTGGAAGACGCAGGAGCCGCCGCCGTCGTGATGTATTCGCTTTTTGAAGAGCAGATTACTTTCGACAGTTTTTATGTCGACTACTATCTGACCAGCGGCACCAACAGTTACGCAGAGTCTCTAAGCTACTTCCCTGAGATGCAGGGCTACAACGTTTGGCCGGACGAATACATGAATCTCATTCGCCGGGCCAAGGAAGCTGTTGACATCCCCATCATTGGAAGTCTGAATGGAGTTTCGGCCGGTGGCTGGACTGATTACGCAGTGTTGATGGAAGAAGCCGGAGCCGATGCCATTGAGTTGAACGTCTACTACATTCCCACCAATGGCGATCTCAAGGGGAGCGAGGTTGAAAACATCTACCTGGACGTTTTGCGCGAGGTGAAGCGTTCAGTTCCGCTGCCAGTGGCGATAAAACTCAGTCCCTACTTTAGCTCGACCGCAAACATCGCGAAGCGTCTGGTGGAAGAAGGCGCGAACGGTCTGGTGTTGTTCAATCGTTTCTACCAACCCGACATTGATCTGGAGACTCTCGAGGTCGTGCCGCGTTTGGTTCTCAGCAACTCAAGCGAGCTGCGCCTGCCCTTGCGCTGGGTGGCAATTCTGTACGGACGATTACTGGCCGACCTCGCGATTACCACCGGTGTCCACACTTCGGAGGATGTCTTGAAGGCGTTAATGGCCGGAGCCAAAGTGACTATGATGGCTTCCGAGCTGCTGCAAAACGGCGTCCGGCGAATTAATGTCATTCTCGATGAGATGAGCCGCTGGATGGACAAACATGAGTACGAATCGGTTGCACAGATGATCGGGAGTATGAGTCAACAACACTGCGCCGAGCCGGCAGCATTCGAGCGGGCAAACTACATGAAGACGCTGGCTTCGTATCAGCCAATCAATTAGGAGGGAAACTGACGTTCGAAAGTTATCTCAATTCAGGGATCCCATAACACATTAACCCGGGATTCGATTGCTCGTCAGATCGGTTGATATGAACGACCAGGTGCGAGTCTGTGGGTTCTTCGCTCCTGCCGGTTGGGGTGCGCGACTTTCTATCTCCGCGCTGATTACAGCCTTTCGGAACGCCTTGTTAAAGTAGACGCGAATGAAAGCAGAGTGAGCTTCGGCTTTGCCGCCTGATGTGCGGCGGAGGCTATGCCCCGCCGTAGAATTGCATATAGATTTCGGGGCTATGCCCCTGGTGCGGTCTCTAGCCCAATAAATCCGAGGGCTAAGCCCGAACCAAGGGCATAGCCCCGAGATGATCTGGCTGCTGTCGGCGGGGCAAAGCCACTGCCGCACATCAGGCGGCAAAGCCGAACCTGACAATGGCCTTATGACTTTTGAGGCAAAGCTCAGAACCCCACTATTTCCGTGCTCAATACAGTGCGATGGTCACGTGCCCCGCGTGTGGATTCAGCGGCACCCGATGCGCCTCGATGTTGCCGGCAAACTGATACTCCTTTAGCTCGTATTGCCCCGACGGAGTCAACTCACTTCGCACGGTAAAGGTGTCAACTCTGGCACGGATGGCCGGTCTGCAGTGAAACGAAGTAACCAGCCTGTCGTGAATTTCGGCGGTGCCTTCGTAGACGTACGTGCACGCCTCTCCGCGGGCCATGGCTGCGTCGTCGTGGACGAATAGGTACTGACCTTTGAGCGTCACGCCCATGAGTTTGACCGGATCATTGAATTTCATGACCCCCCGTTCCTTCTTTGGAATATTTGCCGCGCTCGTAATAGGCGGCGTCAAAGTGCTGGTCAGTGTTAGAGCGCCGAGCACGGCGATAAATAATAGAAAACTCTTCATGATGAATCTCCTTTTCTATGGACTCCAGCTGGGAGCGCAGGCATTCCCGCCTGCATACTCTCGCTGATGGCTCACCTTTTTAGGCGAAGCCACTTGACCCATTCAGCATGTGCAACGCATGTGCCGACAGATCTTTCGATATCTGTCTTTCTTTTCTTAAGGAACCAGGTGTCAGAAGACCAACGCTGCGAAAACTTCCTCAGCTGCCGGGGGAAAGACCGCACTAACTGCCGAGTGCTCAGTCCTCGTCCGCGGAATGTCTCGTATTTCTCATACATGCGTTGGGAATAGGTCTTGCTCCTCTTCACCAGGACGAACATTTCTTTTATCAGGCGGGCAAAAATGATAGACGGCATATTACTTCAAACCGTAGAAGGCCTCGGGGACGCTCCGCTGGTCGCCACTGGCTGCGAGCCACAGGTCGATCACAACTCAGTATTGATTCCGGTAAGTAAAACACCGTCTCGCTTCAAGGATTTAAAGCACATGATCGGCAATACGCCGCTGCTCGCCATTCGCTTCGCCTTCCGCGGGTATGAGCGCGTTATTTATGCCAAAGCTGAGCACCTCAACATGACCGGGAGTATCAAGGATCGCATGGCTTTTCACATTCTCAAGCGAGCCTATCAGGAGGGTCACATTCAGCCGGGTGACACGATTGCTGAAGCGACCAGCGGCAATACCGGCATTTCATTCGCGGCGATTGGCAGAGCCTTAGGCCATCAGGTAGTTGTCTTCATGCCCGATTGGATGAGCGAGGAACGGGTCGTCTTGATTAGGAGCCTGGGAGCGAAGGTCGTACGCGTGCGCCATGACCAGGGTGGGTTCCTTGGGAGTATTCGCCGCAGCGAGGACCTGGCGCAGAATGAAGCACATGTCTTTCTGCCGGCGCAGTTCGCAAACCAGGCGAACGTTGAGGCCCACCAGAAAACTACCGGGCCAGAGATTTGGTGGCAGCTTTATTATCACTCGCTCAAACCCGACGCCTTCGTCGCCGGCGTGGGGACGGGTGGCACAATCATGGGCGTGGGAAAGTTTCTTCGCGAGTATAATCCGGCCATCAAGCTGCACCCGCTACAGCCCGCCGAATCTCCGACGCTTTCAGTTGGACACAAGGTAGGACAGCATCGTATTCAGGGCATCTCTGACGAATTCATTCCGTCGATTCTGGAATTGGAAAAACTCGATCCGGTGGTCAGCGTGCATGATGGCGACGCTATCTTGATGGCTCAGAAACTAGCTGCTGGTCTTGGACTCGCAGTGGGAATTTCTTCGGGCGCTAATTTTCTCGGCGCTTTGATGGTTCAGGATGAGATGGGCCACGACGCAGTTGTTGCTACCGTGTTTCCCGACGACAACAAGAAATATGTAAGCACAGATCTACTGCGCAATGAGCCAGTGAAGCCGACTTACTTAACTCCCGAAGTCGAACTGCTGGGATACGAGGCGTTCAAGCGGGTCTGCTTCACTTGCTTTGACGAATAGGAGTGACGGGCAGTTCGCGTTGATGATTGTCAGGCGATCTCGTTAGTTGAGGCTGCTCAGAAGGTTCGGAGGCGGGCCGCCCAATGATTCACCGGCGCTTAATGAGAAACCCGCCCAGAAATCCAAGCATTAGCCCGAGTCCTAAAGCAACACCCACAGATTGCCAGGGATGATGCTTGATGTAATGCTTTGATTCATCAAGATAATCTTCTCCGAGCTCGTAACCTTTTCTAGCCAATCGTTGGGCCTTCCTTTTTCCACTGTCAACCAAATCTTCAGCGAACATTTTGCCTTCCGCCGCCCTGGCCGTTAGATGGGCCATCCTGGATGCAGTGCGCTTGCCATTCTCGACTGTGGTGGTTTGCATTTTTTCCTCTCCTTACAAAGCAGGTTATTAGCAGCGCCGAGCGCGGTGTAACTTTCCACTAACTCGCTGGTGGGCCTGGGCTCCGGATCACTTCTTCTGGATCGTGATCGTCACGATGTTCATGGGACTAGCTGTGCGGCTATACGATACCCAGAACCCGAGGCTGTCGTAATGTGTTATTCGGTAGAGCGTTCCGTTTTCTTTGACTTGGAGATCACCACCAACCACGGCTCTCGGCTCAGGCGCGCCGGTTCCGTTCTGATAATCAACGGAAATTACTTTCACTTTCATTGCTTTGTCATAGCCAATCTGAGCCGCCTCCGATTCAGAGAAGATAAAGTAATCCACCTCGTTTTCCTTCAAAGCTAACAATTTCGGCTCGCCAAGCTTTGTTCGTACTTCCTGCGCCGTCATCCCGAGACTTACGCCCTTGTACTCGGCGTAAAGGGGTTGTTGAAGCACCGCCGATGCGGTACTCGCCGCATGAGACTTTTGTGCCTGAGCCTTTATGCCCAAATTCACCAACAGCGTACTCATCACAAGCATGATCAGAACCGGCAAAAAACCTTTATCGTTTCGCATCGTTATTAACCTCCTAAAAAATCACTTGCTGCCGCTTCGGCGAAGCACTCGCTGTTTCCGGCAAGTCATCTCGATGCGCTTCGACCTAACTTCAGCGAACGAGAGAACAGCAACTGATTCTCTGCAACACTCATTCCTATCGTGCAGCCTGATAATTCCAGGATTTGGGCTGCAAGGCATGGCAAAGGATGCGGCCTTTCCCACATATGATGGGTAACTTTTCGCAGCAGATTGCCAATCACGCTTCTGTTCTCAGGAGAATTAGACGCTAAGCTCCCGGCATATGCATTGCACTTCCTGAAACTCTGCTCTGCTCGAGCCCGAGTCGGCAAAACCAGGCGGCAGTTGATTACTTTCAGTAACGAATACATCATGTCAAACACTATTCTCGATCCAACAGAGACCATGACTTCTGGAATTGAATGCTTGCTTGCTAGTCGCCCGCATCGGAATGGCGACGTCGTTCTGCGTGACGGTTCAACGGTCAAAGTTCGCACTATGCGTCCCAATGACGACAAAGCACTCCTGGGCTTGTTCACTGCTTTATCGGAAGAGTCGCGCTGGTTACGTTTCTTCGCTCCAACGCAGGGTGCTGCGCTGGCCGCGGAGGCTCATCGAGAAACCAATCTTGATAGCACGTTCGGCCTACTAGCGGTGAGCGGACCCGAAGACCGCGTTGTGGGTCACGCCTTCTATGCCCTTCTGGACGAACATCGGGCCGAGGTTGCGTTTACTATCGCGAATGATTTCCAGGGGCGCGGGCTAGGCACAATTCTGTTGGGCCAGCTGGCGGAAGTGGCAGACGCCAACAACATCCAGATGTTTGAAGCCGAAGTTGTTGCGGCCAATCACGCGATGCTTCATGTGTTCCGCGAGTCGGGCTTTCCAATTGAAGTAAGCGCGGAGGCCGGCCAGCTTCATGTAACTTTTCCCACTTCCTTAACTCGCGAAGCGATCGAGCGATTCGAAAGGCGCGAGACAAGCGCCGCCGTCAATGCTCTGAAGCTCTTCTTCAATCCACGCGCCATGGCAGTTGTCGGCGCGTCCCGGCGGCGCGGTACCATCGGCGGCGAAATCTTTCATAACCTGCTGGCCTTCGGATTCAATGGACCGGTCTATCCAGTTAATCCCACGGCCGAGGTAGTCCAGTGCGTGCCCGCGTACGCCACCATCGAAGCCATTCCAGGTCCTGTCGATCTGGCAATCATTGTCGTTCCCGCCGATCGCGTGGTTGAAGCTGCGGCGGCCTGCGGACGCAAGGGAGTCAAAGCTCTGGTGGTGATTTCAATGGGGTTCTCTGAAACCGGTGCCGCGGGCCAAAGTGAACAAGTCGAGTTGGTACGTGTATGCCGCGCCGCGGGAATGCGTCTGATCGGGCCCAACTGTATGGGGATCGTCAACACCGATCCGGACGTGCGACTGGATGCGACCTTCGCGCCAGGCATGCCACCCGCGGGCCGCATAGGTTTTTCGTCGCAAAGTGGAGCTCTGGGATTGGCGATTATCGAACACGCAAACTCTCTCGGCCTGGGCCTCTCGACCTTCGTGTCGGTGGGAAACAAGGCCGATATTTCCGGAAACGATCTGCTTCGCTACTGGGAGTCTGATCCCGGAACGGACGTAATTCTCCTCTATCTCGAGTCATTCGGAAACCCAAAAAAGTTTTCGCAAATCGCGCGGCGTGTCGGCCGCAAAAAACCTATTGTCGTAGTTAAGAGCGGACGTTCGGCCGCCGGAGCACGGGCTACTTCCTCACATACCGGTGCGCTGCTTGCCGCTTCGGACGTTACTGTCGACGCACTGTTTCGCCAGGCCGGCGTCATCCGCACAGACACTCTGGAAGAATTGTTCGACGTGGCTTCGTTGCTCGCTAATCAACCTTTGCCGCGCGGTAACCGGGTGGGAATTATCACGAACGCAGGCGGGCCGGCGATTCTTTGCGCCGACGCTTGTGAAGCGAGAGGGCTGGAAGTTCCGGTCCTCAACAAAAACAGTCAAAACAAACTGCGAGCTTTCCTGCCAGCGGGCGCGAGCGCCGCTAATCCGGTTGACATGATCGCGTCAGCGCCAGCTGAACATTATCGCCAGGCGATCGAAATCGTTGCTAATGATGAAAACGTGGATGCGCTAATAGTCATCTTCACGCCGCCACTGGTTACCCGAGCCGAGGATGTGGCGAGACAGATCGTTGAGGCAGTCAAAACCATCGCCCGAGACAAGCCGGTCCTGAGCGTATTTCTATCCGCACAAGCCAAGCCTGAAGAATTGCGCTCAAGTGATATTCGCATTCCCTCATATTCATATCCCGAGACCGCGGCGATCGCACTGGCACGGGCGGCCCGTTATCGCCAGTGGCGCGAACGGCCCGAGACCACCGCGACACACTTCCCGGAGGTCAGGCGCGACGAGGCGGCGGCAATCGTCGCCACCGCACTTTCCCGCGGCGACGGATGGCTTACAGCCGAAGAGATCGCCGAACTGTTTTCGTGTTACGGCTTGCCCCTGATTGAACAAAAGATTGTGAAGACTCCCGAAGAAGCAGGCGCCGCGGCGGAACAGATGGACTGTGCAGTCGCGTTGAAGGTCATTGCACCCAATGTGATTCACAAGACTGAAGCCGGCGGAGTCAGACTAAATCTGCGCGGAGCTAAAAACGTTAGAGAAGCCGCCAGGGAGATGGCAGCAGGACTCGTGGTTAGCGGAAACGTTCCCACCGGATTTTTGGTCCAGCGGATGGCCGGCTCGGGCGTGGAGATGCTGGTCGGCGTTGTACACGATCCGCAATTCGGCCCCGTCGTGGCCTGTGGCGCCGGCGGAATTCAGGTGGAGTTACTGCGCGACGTCTCGCTGCGCCTGACTCCGCTGGCCAGGGAAGATGCCGCAGAGATGATTCGCAGCTTGAAAACTTATCCGTTGCTGAATGGTTTCCGGGGTGGCCCGATATGCGATGTCGCGGCGCTGGAGGAAGGATTGCTGCGAGTGAGCACCATGGTTGAGGACAACCCGCAGATCGCCGAACTAGATTGCAATCCTTTTGTGATTCTGGAGCATGGCGCCGTTATTCTGGACGCCCGCGCACGCGTAACAGCAGTCGAAGCACGGCCGTTACTCGGAGTGCGCGGTTAAGATTCCAAGGGCCCTATGAAACACACAACCAATTCCGCCAGGGCTGTAGGAACGAGCATGCGAGTCAACTAACTCAGCGCAATTACAAGATTCCCGAGCGATGTGTATAATGCGCTTATCAAACCGCCGCTCAGTTAGTGGCTCGCTTCGTGAGCCCCCGCCCCCAAAGCTGCGCCCGGCAAACTGAAATCTCAAACGCAGAGTATGAAGAGTAGTGTCCAGACCAGGCGTCACCCGGTTTTGCTCGCCGTCTCGGCGTCTGTGTTTCTGACCTTCCTGATTATTGTTGGCTCGCGAAACCTCGAGCATTACGATGCGGCGCTTTTCGGGTATACGGTCGCGAGCGTCGTGGCCTTCGGAGCCGTGGTCTTTCGCTACGCCATCTGGTTGCAACGTCCGGCGACGCGTGTTTACTGGCGGCGCGGCTGGAAGTTATTTCGAGATCGCAAGAACCTGGTCGCCAACACAAGCAGCGCAGCAAAGACTATTGTCGGTGGAATGGCGATCCAGAAGTTTATCCTTCGTCGCGGGTTCTCGCGCTGGCTGATGCACCAGCTAATCATGTGGGGCTGCATCATTTCGGCGTTAGTTACGTTTCCGCTGGTGTTTGGCTGGGTCCACTTTGAACTGGAAGGCGAACGCGGCTATCGGGCTTACGTGTTTGGTTTTCCGCTTAACGTCGTGGACGGACGTAACGTGATTGCCTGGGTGACCTTTCATGCACTTGATTTCACCGCCATCATGGTGCTGGCAGGCTGCGCCATAGCGATTCATCGCCGCTTGCATGATCGCGGCGCGATTGCTACGCAACAGTTTCTACTCGACTTCGTACCCCATTTACTTTTAATCGCGATCTGCGTCACTGGCTTGATGCTGACTGCGTCGAGCTTGTGGCTGCAGGGCTACATGTATTCATTCATCGCGCTGTCGCACCAGGCAGTCGTGATCATGACGTTGTTTTACTTGCCGTTCGGCAAACTGTTTCACGTAATTCAACGACCGGCGTCGATAGGTGTCGAACTCTATCAAAAGCGCGCGCGGGAAATGCCGCAGGCGGTCTGTCCGCGCTGCGGCGTCGAGTTTGTAGCTGAGATGTGGCTCGACGATCTTAAAACGGTTGTCGATAAACTCGGCTTTGACTACACCATGGGTGATGGACACGTTTGGCAGGATTACTGTCCGCGATGCAAACGCGTCATACGCGGGATGGCATATGCCTCTATGCCGCAGCGCAACGCAGAAGTTTTCCGCGGGTCACGAGTTCAGGTTGGAGAAGAAGAGTAATCAGCCGCGGATCAACGCAGATAGACGCGGATAAGACAATGAATGAGTTTCTCCTTCGTGTTAATTCGTGTGATTTCGTGGATCGTTTCCGGCGCTTCGTGAAAAAGAACGATCTACGAAAAGACACGAAATGATCCAAAGTAATGCCTAACTTTTATCTGCGAAAATTCGCGTTTATCAGCGGCTAATTAAATCATGGGCAAGGTCGAAAATCTCGAAAAGATGATCGAAGCCTTCGGTCCGCATCTGCATGATGCGCCGTACGGCGGCTGGCGTGCCGATCGTGTGATAGACAAAGTTGTGCCGACGCACTGTCCTTACTGCGCGGTCCAATGTGGGATGAATCTGCTGGTCGAAGACAATCACGTCGTAGGTTTCGAGCCGCGCTACGATTTCCCGGTTAATGAAGGCCGCTTATGTCCAAAGGGTGTTACCGCTTATTTGCAGATTCATCATCCCGATCGGCTGTTGCATCCACTCATTAAACGTAACGGGGTGTTTGAGCGGGCCAGCTGGGACGAAGCGCTTGACCTCGTGGTCTCTAAATTCAAAGAGCTGCAAACCGAGCATGGCAAAGATTCAATTGGCGTTTACTCCGGTTCATCACTCACGACTGAGAAAACCTATCTGATGGGCAAGTTTGCGCGCGCCGGCCTGGGCACGCGCTACATCGATTACAACGGGCGCCTTTGCATGGTTTCAGCTGCCGCGGGTAACAACAAAGCGTTCGGAATCGATCGCGCCGCCAATCCCTGGGACGACATTCCTCTGTCAGAGGTTCTCCTGATCGCGGGATCGAATTGCGCTGAGACGTTTCCAGTGCTTAATAAGTTTCTCTGGCAGCAGCGCGATAACGGTGGGCGCTGGATCATTGTCGATCCGCGTGAAACCGCCACAGCTCGTCAGGGCGATCTGCACCTGCAGCTGAAGCCCGGCACTGATGTGGCTCTGGCGAACGGCATGTTGCACGTTCTGATCGAAGAGGACTTAATTGATCACAACTTCATCAGCGGTCGCACGAATGGTTGGGAAGAAGCGAAGGCCTCGGTAGCTCGCTACACGCCTCAGTTAGCAGCGGAAATCACCGGGGTGCCGGCAGAAAAGATTGTACTGGCGGCGCGACTCTACGGGCGGGCTAAGACCTCAATGGTCCTGCATGCGCGCGGCATCGAACACCACTCCCACGGCGTCAACAACGTGCTCTCCTATATCAATCTCGTCCTGGCGACGGGGAGTATCGGCGCGCCCGGACGTGGTTACGGCACTATCACGGGACAAGGTAACGGACAGGGCGGTCGCGAGCATGGTCAGAAAGCGGATCAACTTCCCGGCCAGCGTTCGATTTCAAATCCGGAACACCGCCAACACGTTTGTGAGGTTTGGGGCCTGCCCGAAGAAGAGTTGCCGCAAGCGGGCGTATCAGTCGTCGAGATGTTTCAGAAGATGCGAGAGGGCGAGATTCGGGGTCTGCTATCCATTTGCAATAACGTGATGGTGAGTTTGCCCGACACAAATCAGGTACGCCGCTCACTCGAAGGTCTGGACTTCTACGTTTGCATTGATTTCTTTATGTCCGAAGGATCGCGTTATGCGGACGTTGTTTTGCCAGGCAGCACCTGGAGTGAAGACGAAGGAGTGACGGCAAACAGCGAAGGTCGCGTCTTGAAAATCAACAAGGCTGCCGACCCACCCGGCGAAGCTCGGGCCGACTGGTGGATCATTCAGGAGATCGCGCAGCGGATGGGCCGGAGAAAATATTTTGATTTTGAGGGACCGTTGGCCATCTTCGATGAAATGCGTCTGGCATCGCGCGGTGGCAACGCCGACTATTACGGCATTACGTGGGAGAAAATCGAAAGGCAGAATGGCGTATTTTGGCCTTGTCCCTCGAAAGATCATCCGGGCACCCCGCGCTTATTTGAAGAGCGTTTCTATCACCCGGATGGGAAGGCCAGGTTTCACCCAGTCGAATACGAGCCGCCACAGGAGACACCTGATGACGAATTTCCACTTATTCTGACCAGCGGCCGCGTTGTTTATCAGTATCTTTCCGGTAACCAAACGAGACGCATCGGCTTTCTGGTGGAGCAGTGTCCAGAACCGTATGTTGAGATGCATCCGGAAACGGCGATGAAGTTAAAGGTGAACGACGGCGAGCGCGTCAAGGTGGTCTCCCGTCGCGGCGATGGCGTCTTTCCCGCTCTGATAGTGAAAACGATTCGCAAAGACACGATCTTCATTCCCTATCACTGGGGTGAGGAGCTGGCGGTAAATCAATTGACGAACCCGGTGCTCGATCCGATTTCAAAGATTCCGGAATACAAGGCCTGCGCGGCGCGAATCGAGAAGATTCACTCCAGGCAACTTCCGATTCTGGGCGAAAAACGCAAGGGTATGTCGCGTAGTGAGTTTAGATAAACGATTTGGTCTTTGGACTTTGGTCTTGGGACTTTGGTCTTTGGGCTTTGATGGCTAAGTAAAGTCCATCAAAGTAATTGAGACCAAACCCAAGACCAAAGACCAAAGCCCAAAGACCCAAGACCCAAGACCAAAGGCCAAAGACCAAAGGCCAAAGACCAAAGACCCAAGACCAGAGGCTTCTTTATGGACGAAACAATGTTCATCGATCCGCAGCGTTGCATCGGCTGTCGTGCCTGCGTGGCGGCGTGTCGAGAGTGTGGAACGCATAAAGGCTATTCGATGATCTACGTCGACCACCTTGATCGATCAGAGACAACCGCCACGATGCCCACCGTCTGTATGCACTGTGTCGAGCCAACCTGTGCGCTGGTTTGTCCAGCTGATGCAATCAAGACTACTGATGAAGGAGTGGTGCTTTCGGCGTTGAAACCGCGCTGCCTGGATTGTCGCAATTGCGTCAACGCTTGTCCGTTCGGCGTGCCGAAGTACAACACCGAGATGCATCTCCAGATGAAATGCGATATGTGTTTTGATCGTTCCAGCGAAGGCTTGAAACCGATGTGCGCCAGCGTTTGTCCGACCGGTGCGATAACGTTCGGAAAGTACGAGGACATCGTACCGCTGAGGCGAACCAAGCCGGTTAACGCGCACGTGTTTGGTAACCAGAAAGTGGAAACTAAAGTTTACTTAATGTTGCCCACTGAGGCAGACGAAATTGAGGTTGACGGCTGCGGCGTCTTTGAAGGGCGCGTAAGAACTGAGCAGCAACCGGCAGCCGAATCCTGGATCGACCTGCAAGTTGAACAGACGGACAAGAGCAATGAGTTCTGATCTCAGCAAAACCATCGACAACGTTCTGGCTGACATCCGGTCAGATGAAAACGACGTGCGCACAGCCACCGCGCCGCACCAACACGATTTTCCTTACGATCGCGAAGAAGAAGCCCAGGTAACCCGGCGCGAGTTTTGCAACTTTCTTGGCCTGACCTCCGCCGCTTTGTTTGCGGGCGCCGCAGGCTTCGCAGGAAAAGCAGCGTTTGACGCGGGCCGTACTCCACAATTTCCATCGTCAAAAATCGAGGGCGCGGAAACGCTCGCTCCCGGCTCGTCTCTGAATTTCCGATACCCAACCACTAAAGACTCCGCAATTCTCGTCCGCACGCTCGATGGTGAGCTTCATGCATTCGGCCAGAAATGCACGCATCTGTCGTGTCCCGTTTACTTCGAACGCGCGCACCAGCGCCTCGAGTGTCCCTGCCACGACGGCGCGTTTGACGCGAAGACGGGAAATGTTTTGTATGGCCCACCTCCACGTCCGCTGGATCCGATTACGCTGGAACTCCGCGCTGGTGGAGAGGTGTGGGCCGTGGGCAGGGAAGCCGGCAGCGGAGAACATTCGTCTTAAGTCGTAAAAAAGATATGCAGAGCGCACGCGATCAAATTAAGCCGCTACCCCATCGCAATCTCGCCGGCAAGGGACGAACTGCTATGGCCCAGGCGCGGCTTATTCTGCTGGTCATGGTTAACGTCGCCCAGCTTTGGATCCTCGCCGCCACAGTTGAAGCCGCACTAGCTCATCGATTTTCAGCCTTGCTGCCGCTCGTTGTCGCTTCCGGCATTTGCTTTGTCGTTACTGTTACATTGATTTTCTGGTGGCGGCCGGCGTCTCGTCGTTTTACCAGCTCTGGCTACGTGCGGCGATGAAGAACTCCGTCGAAGCTTTGCTGGAAAACGACCACGGGTTGCTGGCCCAGTTGCTAGCTGAACTCGATGCTGAGTTGGCGACGCCGAACATGGCTCGTGCGTTCGAATTGCTCGATCTCTTCTGGGCTCGACTGGCAGTCCACATTCGCGCCGAGAATCTGCATCTGTTTCCCGCCCTCGCTAATGCTTCCGACTCGCTCTTTACTGGAAAGGGTGGCTTGCCCGCGTCTGAAGAGGCGCATGACTTACTATTGCGTCTGCGCTCTGATCACGATTTCTTCATGAAGGAACTCGGATTAATAATGAAGGCTGCGCGTGAGATTCGCGTGGGCCATAATGAAGTCGTCAAAGAGGCAAAGGATTTAAGGCTACGCTTGACTGTCATTCGGAAACGTCTGGAGACTCACAACCACCTGGAAGAGGAGAAAGCTTACGTCTGGCCGTCTTTCCTTTTCGATGAGACCAGGATCACTCACCTCTGTGATCAGCTGCGACACGAACTTGAAAACCTGCCACCGCGGTTTGGTTAATGCCTGCGCTTTATAGGTGAGCCCTCAAGATAGCATTTGTCGCAACCCGTTTAACTCTAAAGGATGACTTGACTGGCGGCCGGCTCGCTGATACGACCTTCGTGAATTTCTCGAGCGCGCGACAACGCTGCCTCAACGTGCGGCAGCATATTCTCAGTCCCGAGGTGCCGGAGGAATGACGACTGCCTCAACAGTCGTTCTGGCTGGCTCCGAGTACCGCATAAGAGCAGCGTGCGGCCCGAGGCGCGTAGCCGATCGGCGAGCCGCTCCAGTTCGTGCACGCCGGTAGCATCAATCGCCGTCATGTTTCTCAGGCGCAAGATCACTACAGGTGGGAGAGAGTCCACGTCGCTGGTAGCCTCGGAGAGCTTCTCCGTAGCGCCAAACAAAAAAGGCCCGTGGATGCGCAGCACCAGAACGTAAGGGGGCAGCAGCTTATCCTGCAGAATGTGCGGTCGGCCGTCCTCAATGTACTCGTCCGTTACGGGGGCTACCGTGGTTGTCTGCGACACTCTGTAGATGTAAAGCAAGGCAGCGAAGAGCATCCCGATCTCCACCGCTACGGTAAGGTCCGCCACCACGGTCAGCACAAAAGTCATTGCCCATACGGTTATGTCTGCCTTTGATAGCCTGAGTATTGTTCTCACTTCGCGCCACTCACTCATGTTGTAGGCTACGACGAAAAGAATAGCCGAAAGGGTGGCCAGCGGGATGAAACGCGCTAGCGGCGCGGCGACGAGTAGAATCACAAGTAGCGTCAGCGCATGCACCACCCCGGCGACGGGTGTGCGGCCACCCGACCTGACGTTGGTGGCGGTACGCGCGATCGCACCGGTGGCTGGGATTCCCCCAACCAGGGGAACGGCGAGATTGGCAATACCCTGCGCGAGAAGCTCGACGTTTGAGTTGTGCCTGTCGCCGATCATGCCGTCGGCGACCACTGCGGATAGAAGGCTTTCAATGGCGGCCAACATTGCTACGGTGACAGCGGCCGGCAACAGTGGAATGATCAGATCGGGTCGAAGCTCGGGTAACGACACGTGCGGCAACCCAGTCGGGATGCCGCCGAACTTACTGCCTATCGTCTCTACGGGCAGTCCGAGCGCGGCAACTGCAAACGTGGCCAGCGCCAGGGCTACGATGGATCCAGGAACGCGCTTCATGAGTTGGGGCAGCAGCAGAATGATGACGAGTGAACTGGTCGCTATCAACACCGTGAGCCAGTGGAGGCTACCGAGGCTCTGGGCCATCAATCGCATACGCGGAAGAAACTCACCCGGTACCGCCCCGGTCTGAATCCCTAAAAAGTCTTTGATCTGAGTGGAGGCGATCAGGACGGCAATGCCATTGGTGAAGCCGATGGTCACCGGGCGCGGTATATATTTCACTGCTGCTCCCAGACCCGTCACGGCCATCAGCATAAGGATCACTCCGGCCATCATCGTTACCATCAGCAGGCCGGAAATTCCATGCGCGGTGATGATGCCCGCCACAATTACGACAAAGGCCCCCGTCGGGCCGCCGATCTGCACACGCGATCCGCCGAGGGCCGAAATGAGGAAGCCGGCCACTACTGCTGTATAGATCCCTGCTTGCGGTGAGACGCCCGATGCAATGCCGAAGGCCATCGCCAGAGGCAACGCCACCAGCCCGACAGTTATGCCGGCGACGATGTCCGACGTGAGATTCTGACGCGTGTAACCGCCCCTGAGAACCTCAAGTGATTTCGGCGCCCACTTCGTATCCAACCGTAACATGCTCTTTCTTCCTTTAAGCGCCGATAGCTTATCGCCGATCAGAATTATCGGGAAGGATCATCAAAGCGGAACTCATCTGTTGAATCTGATTTGGTTGCTTATGCGCAGGATTCCCCGATCGAGTCGGCAATTCTCGCAGGTTTGTCTCCAAATACGCAAAAACCTAAGCAAACACAGCGGCACAATCATTGCCCAGGTATCTATTGGGCCATTTGTGCCTGTAAGGAGACAGTATTGGAAACTATTACAATGGTTGCCCCCGGTGAGGGGTTACAGACAAAGAAGATGCCGGGTCATTGGGTTTTGGCACGTCTGGGTAAGCGGGTGCTCCGACCCGGCGGAAGGCAGTTGACCCGACGTATGTTGGAGGCACTTCGAATTCAACATACAGACGACGTGGTTGAATTCGCACCTGGAATGGGTGTGACGGCTCGGCTCACGCTCAAGTTGAAACCGGCATCTTATACCGCTGTTGAACGGGACCAGGCGGCAGCCAGGATTGTCGGTGGTTACTTAGGCGGACAACGGCAGCAATGCGTCGTGGGTGACGCCTCGGATACTGGTCTACCCGACCAATCCGCTACGGTCGTTTATGGCGAGGCCATGCTCACCATGCAGACTGACGAGATCAAACGCCAGATCGTGCGCGAGGCTGGTCGTCTGCTCAAGACTGGTGGTCGCTACGGCATTCACGAGATGTGCCTGATGTCGGATAATCTTGACGAGAAAGCAAAGCGAGAGACCGAGAGAGCGCTGACGGGCGTGGTCCATCATGGCGTGCGTCCGCTGGCTGTTTCGGAGTGGCGCGATCTCTTGGAATCCGAGGGATTCGAAGTTCAATCAGTGGATATGGCGCCCATGAGCCTGTTGGAACCAGGACGACTTATTCGTGACGAAGGCTTACGCGGCACCGTGCGCTTTGTCTGGAATGTGCTTCGTGACTCCGAGGCGCGGCAGAGAGTTCTGGAGATGAGGTCCGTCTTCCGCCGCCACCGCAAGGAACTGGGCGCCGTCGCCATTACTGTCAGCAAACGTTGAGAAAATAGAGACGCCTCTAACTCAGGTTTGGAAGCGTGGGCCACCGCCAGCTCAGTCGGGCAGTAGCTCCGACTTCAAACGGACGGGCTGGAAGGGCCGTTGGGAGTAAACGAATATTATGATTGATCAAGATCTAGTTACGGCTGAGGTTAAGTCGCTGGTTGATATGCTGCAATACCAGGATGGCTCGATTGTGAGCCGCGTGCTGCTGAAGAACCAGGGTGGTACCGTTACACTGTTCGCCTTCGATGTTGGTGAAGGTCTCAGTGAACACACCGCGCCCTTCGATGCTCTGGTGGTAGTCACCGACGGCGAGGCTGACATTGAAATTGCCGGCGAGAGTTTTCAGGTTAAGCAAGGTGAGACGATTGTGTTGCCGGCCAATCTTCCGCACGCAGTAAAAGCAACCGCCAAATTCAAAATGATGCTCATCATGTTGCGGGCATAGCATCTTCCAGCGCTTGTGAAACGGCGAATTACAGCATTTGATACCGATGACGACGGCGATTGGCGGGCGGAGCTCGAGTGTGGTCATTTTCAGCATGTCCGGCACGACCCGCCGCTCACGACGAGATCCTGGGTGTTAACAGAGCGGGGTCGCGCCTCGCGCATCGGTCTGCATCTCGACTGCAAGCGCTGTGATGAGGACGCTGAGGCAGCAGCCCGCGGTTAAGCTAACGTCGTTTGATTACTCTATCTACTTTGAATAACACAGCAACGAAGAGAGGCAGAGTCAGCGAGGCAGCCACCAATTTGTTTCCTGGCTATTTCGCCCTGGTAATGGCCACCGGAATCGTCTCCATCGCTGCGTTCCAACTGCAGATGAAGCCGGTAGCCTGGGTGCTGCTGGTCATCAACCTGATTGCCTACGTGATCCTCTGGCTATTGCTACTGATCCGTCTGGTGCGTTTCTTCTCGCGCGTTAAAGCAGACATCATGGACCATGCGCGCGGCCCCGGGTTCTTTACGGTGGTGGCCGGAACCTGCGTCCTGGGTAGTCAGCTGGTGATAGTCGCCGGACAGTTCAGAGTGGCGGCCGTTCTTTGGCTGATTGGACTCGTGCTGTGGCTGGTAATTATGTACACGTTCTTCACCGCAGTGACGGTGCGTGAGGATAAGCCTCCATTGGAAACCGGAATCAGCGGTACATGGTTGTTAGCGGCGGTTGCGACTCAATCAATCTCCGTCCTGGGGACTTTGCTTACGGGTTACTTTACAGCCTACCGTGACTCGCTGCTTTTCTTCACGCTCTGTATGTTTCTGCTCGGCTGCATGCTTTACTTGTTGCTCATCACTCTTATTTTTTACCGTTTTACGTTTGTAAAGCTTACGACTGTAACCCTAACTCCGCCTTACTGGATCAACATGGGTGCAGTCGCAATTACCACTCTCGCCGGAGCCAGGCTCATTATCGCCGTTCCGGAGTGGAGTTTTCTCGGAGAGATTTCACCATTCTTGAAGGGATTCACATTGTTCTTCTGGGCTGCGGGCACATGGTGGATTCCCCTGCTCTTCATACTTGGAATTTGGCGGCATGTACGAAAGCATTTCCCACTGGTTTATGATCCGCTGTATTGGGGGATGGTGTTCCCCCTGGGGATGTACACGGTCTGTACTCTTCAACTTTCCAGGGCAATTGGTTTTGAACCACTGCTACTGATTCCGCGCTTCTTCATCTTTGTCGCGCTGGCAGCGTGGCTCGTGGTCTTTGGCGGGCTCATTCACAGATTGCTGGTGCCAGGAACAAATGTTGCCCCGGTGATTCGCAATGTCGAATAACCCGCTAGATGAATTCAACAAATTCAGGCGAACCAATGGGCCAGTGCTTTTCTTCCCACGCCTCCGCCAAGGTCACCAGCACATCGAGACGATCGCCTTCCGCGGTTTTTTGCCGAGCATCCATCAGCCGGTCGATTTCCTTCAGTGCTTCCCGTAGTCGCGATTGTTTTTGATCGGCTTAATCTCCATGCTCATAGTTATGGCACGCTCCCATATTGGGAGCAAAATGTTAAGGGCGCCTTTATTTCCATGAACGATGATCTCAGAGAAGCTCTGGGCTGAGTTGTGCCGGCTTCAAAAAATTGACTTTTAGTCACTGTCGGAATATCGTCTCGCCGTTCAACCGGGCTGACTTCTCACGAGCCTGCTGATTTCCTTGCTCGCCAAAATCAGCCTCAAAAGGTCCGTCAAAAACCTGAAATGTGCGACTGGCTCAGTTGCGAACATTACCAGGGGACCTGACTAGACTCGCTCTAACTCACGTTTAGGGCTTCCCGCTTCTTCTTGGAGACTCATCATGGCAACAACGACAAAGCGCGATCACACCGTTGTTATTATCGGAACCGGCTTCGGAGGGACGATGACCGGCATTCCGCTAGCGCAGAAATTTATGGAGCGAGCCAAAGGGGAAGACATTCTCATGCTCGAGCGCGGAACGTGGTGGACCACCCCTCACAGCACGGTTCAGGACAAAGAGGTTCACGCGGCCGATTTCCTCAAAGAGAAAAAACAGCCGGTGCAGTATTGGTCTTCGAATAATAGTTTTCGCGGCTTCCTCGATATCTTCAGTCGCTGCTTCCGCCGCACCAAAGACGAGAACATCTTTACACGCTTATTCAAGAGCTTGCGCAACGAAGATGGTCTATTTGATTTCACTATTATGGGAACAAAAGGTTTCCTCGGCCTCTTCGGAAGTAAGTCGGATGGCGTCACCGTAATTCGCGCCAATGGTGTGGGTGGCGGCTCGCTTGTCTATTCGAACATCACTATTCAGCCGCCTGACTTTATTTTCAAAGAGTCACGTTGGCCCATCTCCTGGTCTGACGAAGAGCGTGAGGACTATTTCAATTTCGCGCGACACGCCATTGGCTTCAGCATAGTGTCTGCGCTTGCGGTTAGGAAGGCCCACAACCTTCCGTTCAATGATCCTAATCGCAAGATGCCGCCCGCCAGTGTTAACTCAGGCTTGAGCAATATTGCGGCGCGCACGGCGCGACTGAATCCTCACTGGACTGTTGTCGAAGACCCGAATAATCCCGGCAACAAGCGTGGGGTCAAGCGGATCACTCCTGAAGCTCAGCGGCCTACCCTGGACAACAAGGACAAAGACAAAGATCTAAAGAACGACCTCTGGCTCGATCGTGCACGCGTTTTCCAGATGGCGGTTAGTGGTCTGACGACGGACTATGGACTTGTTGACCTGGCTATTAATGATCTGACGCCTGAGAACAGCCCGCTTGGTCTCCCCGGCGAAATGTTTCCTTACAATCATCCGCAAGCAAAGGAGACCAACTACTGTGATCGGCAGAGCCGTTGTAACGTTGGATGTTTGCCGGGAGCACGCCACACACTTAACAAACAATTGATGGCTGCAACCCTCGGTAAACCTGATGGCACGCCACCGTTGTTCACGAATCTGAAGATAGAACCATTGTGTGAGGTCAATGTGATTCGCGCTCTACCTGAAGGCGGCTATGAGATCCAGTACATCCAGCGTCACCCAGACGACCCTTCGAGCTTCGAAAATAGAACTGTAACGGCTGATAAGGTGATCATGTCAGCGGGATGTCTAGGAACAAACGAAATCATGTTGCGTTCCAAAGAGCGACAAACGCTTCCGAATCTCAGTGACAAGGTCGGCGTAGGCTTTTCCACCAATGGTGACTACCTAAGCTTTCTGGAAAAAACGAAAGAGCGCGCCAGCATTATTCGCGGGCCGGTGACCACGTCGTTCGCGCATTTCAATACGGTTAACGGGACTGGACCCGACGGTCCCACTTCAACCACTCCACCGAACACAGAACTCTTCCACACGCTCGAAGATCAGGGCATTCCGCCCGCTATGGCTTCCGTCTTCGGTGATGGACTTCCCTTGATGCAGAAGCTGGTGGACGACGGCGCGGGTGGCGGCTTCCTGTTCCGGGCTGTCGTGCGTTATGCGTGCAAACGGATTCCTCAGTTGATCAAAGAAATCTGGCGTAACAACCGCGAACGAGCAGACTTCTTCAAGTCAGAAGAGGAACGGATCTCAAATGTCATGTGCGTCGTAGCGATGGGGCGCGAATCGTCGCTGGGTGAATTCCGGCTCGGCAAAAGCGGCGAGACCACCTTGAGAATCTCTAAACCCGGAGGTAAGAAGTTTTGGGACGATCCGGCGTACGTCGCAATTGCAAACTCTCTAAAGAAGCTTGCACCGAAGCTTCGTCCAGACGGCACGTCTTACGAATTCTTCAATCCCTTTCTGACGGCGACTGCCAGGGCGGCCGGGGCTGAGTCTATAGCTCTGAGTCACCCGTTGGGTGGTTGCCGTATGGCGAAGTCTGCTCCCGATGGCGTGGTTGACGAGTTTGGACGCGTCTTCGACAAAACAAAGAGCGGTTCGCAGCCGTTCTATGACGGACTCTACATCGCGGATGCATCGATTATTCCCACAGCTTTAGGTGTGAATCCATCTCTTACCATTTCGGCATTATCGCTGCGGATCGTAATGAATCTGATAGAGGGATTGCCTCTGTAGGCGGCAATTAATTGTTGCAGAAGCGTCGAAAAATCTTGAAAAAAACCGTCAACGTAACTATATTACGGCTCACTACACATCGGTGACTGTTGTTCGCAAGTCACCAATAAGCGTTGTTGAAGGATGCTGCACGCTATTCCTCTGGGTTGGCTTGAGTGATGCGGTATCTTCAAATTCCTACCTCGCGCAACACGGGACGCCACAAGCGATCCGACGGCGACGAACCAAGGGCACAACCCGGAGCTACTAACAAAGTGGCTCACGTCTTCAACTGAGTGACGAGTCGCAACGACTGGAGGTCGCTCCGATGCACGCCCAAACTGATAACACGCGGTTCATACCAAACCTCATACGCGCCATTATTGTGCTGGCTCTTGTAGGTGTGTTGGTTCTCTTATTTACCTCCATCCGGTCCGCAGAGCCGCCTGCCCAGGCGCAGTCAATCACATCTCGGACCAGGGTGGAGTCATCCAGGCAAGCTGTCGACTTTAGCAAGGTTGGGGAGAAGTGTGTGTCATGCCACCGGCCTTATGTGAATGCTTTCCTCCTGGAAACCCACGGCAAGAGCGCTAAATTCCTAAAGGACTCCCGAGCGGCTTCGTGTGAGAGTTGCCACGGCAATGGCGATAGACACATCGAGAACCGAGAAAAGCGCATCGCCGCCGCGGATATAGAGAATCCAACCGAACTGAAGACGCCAGAGGAGAGAAAAAGGGCAAACGCAGCATGTCTTCAATGTCACTCTGGCGATCGTGATCATCTTAATTGGCAAGGCGGCAAGCACGACAGAAGCGACATGAGTTGCATGTCGTGCCACAACGCGCACCATACCAAATTCGCCCAGTGGGCATTGGCCTCCCGCGAGCGGTCCACAATTGATGGCCCGACATTAGATTCGGAGGAGATCAGATTCCCGGAAAAGATGTTGGCCTCCTTTACCGTAGAAGAAACCTGTCTCCGTTGCCACACGGAACAGCGGAAAGCTCTGTTCCAGCGCTCCACCCATTTGTTCCGCACCGAGCTTCGTAACATGAAGGTCGGCTGCGCGTCCTGCCACAACCCTCATGGCGGGGAAGGTGGGAAGATGCTTGTGAATCATACCGTCAATAATGTGTGTTACACCTGCCATGCCGAAAAACGGGGTCCGTTTCTCTGGGAACATCCGCCCGTGCGCGAGAATTGCGAAAACTGTCACTCGCCGCATGGTTCAAACAATCCCAAGCTTCTGACTAGTCGCGCTCATCTGCTGTGCCAGCAGTGCCATATTCATATGTTGCCGCGACATTCGACCACCGCCGGAAAACCCCTGGACATATGGTCCATAAATCGCGGCTGTGTGAATTGCCATAACCAGCTACATGGCTCGAATCACCCTGGTGGTAGAACCTTTGGACGTTAGGAGGAGCAGATGAGAATCCAACCAGACAAACTCAAAGCCATTCTTCGCGTCCAGTTCGTTTTCATCGTTTGTGCCATCTCGACGCTCGTGTTCACGCCTCACGCCTGGGGGCAGGCCCCCGAGAAGGACGAGACGAAACCAGACAGCAAGGTTCACGCAACCATCGAAATCGGCGGCCAGATTCGTGAAATCCAGGGAGGTCATACCGCTAAGTTCGAGGAAGTGCGAGATGTTCCAAAAGGGTTCTTTATCCAGAAACTAAAGCTCGATTTCAATTCTGAAGGTTCTCCCTACTTTCTCGCACTGAGAGGGTTTGAGATTCGCGAACGTGACCAGCGTTTTACTGTGGACGCCGGAAGGTTTGGAAAGTACCGAACGCAATTTGTCTGGGACCAGACACCTCATCACTTCGGCAACGGACAATCCTTCCTTCAGCAGACTGCGCCGGGGGTGTATCAAGTCAGCTCTACGCTACGAACGCGCCTGCAGGCCCTTTCAAGTCCGGAAGCGCGCATCCTTCCGACCGCCGAATTACCCAGGGTCGTTCGCGAGGAACTGCAGACCAGGCCCATAATCGATGTGCGGCTCCGGCGAGATCGGGCCCTATTCAGGCAGACCTACCATGTCTCGGATAAGGCCGAGTTTTATGCCGAGTTTAGCTGGCTGCGCAATCGCGGGTCGCGCCCTATGTCGGTCGGCACGTTCGTTCGGCGCGCCGCTCCAGGAAACGGCCTCACTGATATCGGCGGTGCCTGGGAGGGGATTGGACAAGAGTTTCTGGAACCTCTCGACCAGCGGACAACCGAGCTCAAGTTTGGAGCGCAGTTTCGCGGTAAACGATGGAGTGCCGGCGTGGACTACGATCTTTCGCTCTTTCGCAACCGGGTCGCATCGGTGATTTTCGAGAACCCCTTCCGCGTCACTGACGAAGAGGGATGTCTTCCTAATCCGGCGAATCCGGCCGCGCCAACATGTGGGGCTTCAAATAGGTTCCGCGAGGTTCGGTGGCAGAACGACCTGGCTCCAAACAACGATTCTCACACCGTCAGTTTTTGGGCCAAAGTGGACCTGACCCCGCAAACTCAAGTGCGCGGCCTGGTCTCCCTTGCTTACTGGACACAGAATGACGATTTCCTCCCCTGGACACTTAATACAGCCATCGTGCCCAGGCACTGGGACGCGACTTCTCCTATCACGAATCCCACCGACGTAAGTCAGCTGCCGGCGAGCAGTCCGAACGCGAAGATGCGAAACATCACCCAGGAGTATGCGGTGGTGAACCGGAGAAAAACCTTTACCTTCACAGGTCAGTACCGTTCGCAGTCTCTGGACAATCAAACACCCGAGATCGTATTCCCGGGATATGCCGCATTTGGCGATACGACGTGGCGCGCTGCGGGGACAGATTTCTACAACCTCCCCATCGAGAACCTCGATTGGGATTTTAGACACCAGAATGCAGAAGCCGGTTTCGAATGGGACGTTTGGCCGGAGCTGACCTGGAGAATGGATTATGAGTGGGAGATCTGGAACCGCAAGTTTCGTGATGTGAACCGTAACAATCAGCACAGCATTAGAGCCCGGCTGGATTATGAGGTCAACCTCTCAGGAGGAACAAAAAACGATGGCACAGGCGCAACCCAGCCCGCTGAGCCAAAACCTGTCACGACCCTTCGACTTAAAGGAGACTACCGTTACTCAAACCGACGCGACCAGGGGTACAACACCCAGCCATTGTCCTTTAATGCGAATTTAGCCGGTTCTCCCCCAGGTGGTGTCACATCGGGGTGGGAAATCACTCGATTCACGGTGATGCGCGTAGGCGTCCCCATGGAATTCAATCTGCTGCGCCGGTATGACGAAACGAATCGAACGCGTAATGACGCAAGCTTGACGCTAGAGTTACTGAGGGGTCCCGGCACGAGTTTCTCAGCTTCTTATCGCTACCTGGGAGACGAGCACGACAAGAGTTTTTACGGGCGTCTCTTCAATCGATTTTCCTTTATCGATGCCGAGTTCTCACATTCGTTCGAGAACGGAAGTTTCTTGTATGCCAACTATTCGCGAGAGACGAACCGCTTCGCATATCGGGACCTCGCGCATCTGCTGCCCAACCCGCCCGCTCCCCCAGGCACTATCGTTCAGGGCACTCTTTCTCAATACCCGTTCGCCAATACCTGGGAGCGCGCCAGCCGAAGCAGTCTGGACAGTTTCCAATTCGGCATCAACGCAGCGCCGCAGGAAGGAAAGTTGAAAGACTGGCAGCTAGATATTTCTTATGCGCTTTCCTTTGCCCGCGATCGAATTAGTACTGTGACCCCGAACACACCTCGCCCAGATTCGGTCCTTCATGCTGGGGCAAATCCCTATCCCGATACTGTGGTACGGCGGCAGGACGTGAACGTCGTCGTTACGCGCCGGATAAACGAGAGTCTCGAGATAGGCGCACGTTATTGGTATGAACCATACACGCAGGACGACTTCAGCTTTAACGTTCTCTCGCCCTACACGCATGGAAGTCTCACCAGCGAGACTCCCAAGTATCTTTTCCAGGATGCGCGTTATGCCAGCTACCACTCGAACGTAGCGTCCGTCTTTGTGCGCTACACGTTTTGAAAAACATGGGTTTGGTTTGAAACGAGTCAATTCAGGGTAAGAGTAATTCCTTAGAAACCCTCAGTCTGCCCTGAGCATAGGTTGCTTCAAAAGCTGTCGTGGCTTTGATTCCAACGATCCGTTAGAAAATAAGCGCGCAGTCATGCCTCGCGAAATAACACACCACCGCGAAATCCTCGAAGCCATCGGTAACAGCGGCGTCATCTCCGAGTTGGTGGAGACCCACAAAGGCCATCTCGAACACGAGTTGGATGTTGAACTTGTCGTTTACGGACGGGATTATGCAGGCAAGCGGGTTGGGCCCTATGCACGTCTTTTTATCTATGATCCTGGTGAGGAGATCATTCATCAAGGCCAATGGAGAGGTAATAGCTTTTACGTTCTGGTTAATGGACGTCTCGATGTATACGTCAGGGATGATCATGGAAGAGAGGACAAGTGCGGTGAGATCGAGTCGCAGAATAGTTTTGGCGAGATGTCTTTGCTTTCCGGACAACCGAGCACGGCGACTGTGAAGGTTTCGCCTGGAGCGGAAGCAAAAGTGCTCGAAATTCAACGCCCAGCGCTTCGCCTGCTCCGCAGATTCAAGAAGTTTGGTGACCGGCTCGACGAGGATTACCGTCGACACGGGCTCGACTGCACGCTCCTGGAGGTCCAGGAAGCATGCGAAGTGCCTCTAAGTTCTGAACTGCTTAAGAAGTTTGAAGATGCCGCTCGGTTCAGCGTGTACGCCAAAGACCACATCCTTTTTCAGGAAGGAGCCCCAATCGATACGCTTGTTTTCATTAACAGCGGCTGGGTGCGACGTGTGCGTGACCGTGGCTGGAATCCTACCGGGATGCAAAACGCTGTCTCCGGTCCATTGTTAGCTGACATGGTGGCCGAATTAGGTCAGGAGGTAGGGCTTGATTTTCTGGGGGCGGGTAACTGGCTGGGGCTTGAGGCTATCTTTCACAAAGACCAAACCAGATGGAGTTACGCCGCGACCATTATGGCACGGACCGAGGTGTTGGAGATTGAGATGTCACGCCTGCGATCCGACCCTGCCTTAATCAAAATGATCGCGGATCAGTTTCCGCAATTTTCCGAAGTTGATGACAAACCGCCGGAACCACCGGCAGACAAAAGAAGCACCGCGGCTCTAGGAAAAGAAATAGGCACCGGGCTTGTGGATGGCACAAACCTTCTGGTAATGGACATGGATCTATGCATTCGTTGTGGGAATTGCTCGCTGGCATGTCACAAAGTGCACGGACAATCAAGGCTTCTCCGGCGTGGTATCCATATCGCCCGGCCGGTCAAACTAAATAGCCCTTCGATCCAACATGTCTTGTCACCCTCGGTGTGCCTCCACTGCCAGGACCCTGAATGTTTAACTGGATGTCCTACGGGTGCTATTGCGCGTCATGCCAAAGGGCAAATTGATATTCACAGGGATACATGTATCGGATGTGGTGACTGTGCAACGCAGTGTCCATATAACGCCATCTCGATGGTCCCGAAGAAATCGTCGGTGCCCCCATCGCCGGGATTTCTCGGAATTCTCAAAAGCTGGCTTTCTCTGGCTCCTCAAGCGGAACCTCCTGAAGTGACAGCGACGAAGGATTTATTGGCAATTAAGTGTAACCTGTGCGAAAACACATCTCTCAATCCGGAGGGAACAAAAAAGCCCGCATACTCTTGCCAGGAAAACTGCCCAACGGGCGCACTCGTGCGCGTTAACCCTCGTGAATACTTTAGCGAAGCAAAAAATGCGATCGGAATTGTTTTCAAAGACCGAACTCACGCGATCGGGCGCAACATTCACCGACGCGACATTCCAGCCAGAGTTATTCATACAGTCGGTGTGCTGGGCATCATTGCTATTGTTTCGACTGTACTGTGGGCGGCGCGCCGCTACGGTTTAGACGGGCATCTCATCGGGACCTGGCTGACCGTGCGCTGGTTTACGGGCCTGCTCGGACTAACCGCCATCGCGGGTGTAGTCACTTACCCGGCACGCAAACAAATTTACACCCGACGAGTGGGTCCACTTCGTTACTGGAAGCTGGCTCACGTTTATCTAGGCCTCACCGCGGGAATTGTGCTCTTGATACACGGGGGTCGTGACTCAGGCGGTCTGCTCACGTCCCTATTGATGGTCTCCTTCGATACGCTAATCGTCTCCGGTATCTTCGGGATCAGTTGCTATTTCATCGTGCCGCGAATCATGACAAGTATTGAAGGTGAGCCGCTGCTGATCGAAGACCTGCGAGCCCGTCGGCTGGAGCTGCGCGACCAACTTGGTTTGATCGACACCAGCAATGATCAGTTGCGACATTTGATCAAAGTAAAAATGCGCAAACGCTTCTTCTCGCTTCGTTACCTGTTAAGGCAATACATGCGACGTGAAGAGCTGACCACGTTGCTGGCTGACGCGCGAAAGGAATTCCTGGAAGATGGGAATGCATTGACCGACGAGAAGGCTCGTGATTCCTTGATTGCGGCGGTCGAAGCGACTGCTACCTTGCGCCGCGTGGACTCACTCATTTACTTGCATCAACTGCTAAAGCTCTGGCTTGCGCCGCACGTAGTTTCGGCATCAATCATGCTAGCGCTACTGTCTGTCCATATCATTCAGGTGAGCCTCTTCACTGTTCGATAGGGAAAGTCGGTGGCGCCTGCCTTAGCAACGTTACTATCGTTCGATGCTCTCGCTCTGACTAAATGAGTACTGTACAACAAAGCACATTCGTCATTACGCGAGAAGATCTGACCGTGGATCCGAAGACCATTGTCAGACAAGGATTGCGGATCGGGCGGCTGCTTGAGTCCGATATTTCGCTCAACCATCCGTCAGTGTCGCGACTCCATGCAGGGATCAATGAGATTGGAGGGTATTTCTACGTCGTTAACCTCAGCGCGTCGAGCCCAACAGCGCTGAATGGCCGGATCATTCCGTTTAATGAAGCCGCGGCGTTGACTACTGGCGATGAACTCCAGATTGGACCCTTCTTCTTAAAAGTCGAGCAAGCTGATGCGACTTTTAGGATCAAGGTTGTGGCCCAGTTTGCCCTCACCATTGGCGAACGAGAACCGCAACACAAGTTGGAGGCCAACAGAAAACAATTGGCTGCCGACCATCGAATTGCCTCTTCGTCAGAAATTTCCAGCTGGCTCAAGATTTGGTGGGAGGATAAGCGCACGCGAGAAAAGGCGGGTCGACCATCACCCTTACATCCTCAGGCCCCTCCCCGGGTCGGCAAGATCCGTTTTAATTGGAAGCCCACCAGAGATCTCGTTCGCCCCTGGCCCTTCGCCATTTTTATTTGGTCTCTCTTAGTTATTGCGACGTTATCAGCAGTTGCGGCGGTCAAATATAAGATCGCTTTTGCTCCCGAGCCGATTTCCGAACCGCATACGAGGACAACTTTCACCTTAATGCCTGCCATTGCCAAACAGCCTAACGGAGGTTCGTGTACTTCTTGTCATGCTCTGGGAGTAAGTGTGGCGAACAAGTCGAAGATGAATGCAAACTGCGCGGCCTGCCATCAGACCGAAAGCTTCGCTGCTTCTATCATCCCTGCACACCGTGAAGCCGGTATCACCTGTACCAATTGTCATAGCGAGCACCGAGGCGAGAGTTTCCGATCGGTGAACTTCGCCCTCGAGTCGTGCGCGAAATGCCACAACAACGATAACAAGCATCTTTACAGTGGTAAGAGCGTTCGTGCGCCCCATGGAGGAGCGCCATTTGGTTATCCGGTGCTTAACGGCAAATGGGTCTGGAAGGGCCTGGATGAAGAAGAACTCAAATCGAAGCCTGAAGTGGCAGCATTGTTAAAGAAAAACAGGGCCGATCAAAACAACGCGCAGCAGTGGCGAAATGCTCAGTTCCACGTCCTGCACGTCCAACGGGTTCGTGCGATGCCGGGCGTCACGGGCGTCCAGGACCTGGATTCGGTCAATCAAGTAATGTCATGCAGCAGTTGTCACAAGACTGGTTATATGGGCGTTAATGTTGACCGAAACAGCCCGCGCAAAACATGCGACAAGTGTCACAACGTTCAGGTGTTCGAAAGACCTTCAGTCGGTACAGAACTAGAGACACCGAGCTGCACGTCCTGTCATGTTCAGCACAATAAGGACACGCACTGGGCGCCCTCCTTACACTTGGTCGAGGCAAAAGCACCTGCGTCTTCCGATGCTGCGAAGTAGAGCTGACGCCATGAAAAAGTCACAACTTCTCATCATCCTCGCACTGCTGGCCCTGCTTGTGACAATCAATCAATTCTTTACAGAGGCTTCTTCATTAAGAAGATATTTGGGCGGTCTACCTTGGTACGGATGGGCCGGCATTAGCATTTTTCTCGTCCTGACGGGAATTGTTTTTGCGGTTCGCGATGCGCAGCGCGCGCGCCGCCTGCTCGAAGAACCAGTTGAGAGACACATTGACGAGAAGGTGATGAGGGCTCAGCTCACGAAAGAGTTATTGGAAGAGTACGATCCCAATGGTCCTGACTATCCGCATCCAGTCGTAATCGCGGAACGCTGTATCGGCTGTCAGGCGTGCGTCGACGCTTGCCCGCATAACGTGCTGGCTATGGTCGACAACATAGCCGTTCCAATAGCGCGCGCCGATTGCATGGAGGATACAGCCTGCGAGGTGGCCTGTCCGGTCAGCCCTAAAGCCTGCATCGTTGTTAATACGACGAAAGACATCAAACCAAGGCCCGTTCCGACGCGCAACGAAAAGTTTATGACCAACGTTCCTGGCTGTTACATCATCGGTGATGTTTCCGGCACACCGCTAATCAAGAACGCCGCCAACGAGGGGGCCGATGTCATTTATCACATCGCGCAGGAACTACGGAACGCTCCGCCTGAACCGAAAGCAGAATTCGATGTCGCAATTATCGGCATTGGCCCAGCGGGATTGTCTGCGGCGGTAATAGCCCGGCAAATGGACCTCAGGTATATCGGCATCGAGCGAGACAACGTACTTTCGACCATCGATGCCTATCCAAAAGATAAATACATCTTCTTTAAGCCTGAGACGATGGAGGCGCGCGGCGGAATCACTGTCGCGGGTGATGGTGATCAGTGTGCTGGAATTCTTGAATCGTGGCTACAGACAATGGCTCATAGCGGCGTAGAGATTAACGAACACGAGAGCTGCCACGCCATCGAACGTGCGGCTGACGGTGACTACTTTACAGTCCAGACCGAAAAGAAGGATAACCCGCAGACATTCAATTATCTTGCACGCAGAGTAGTCCTTGCCCTTGGGAATCGTGGCGCGCCGATGAAGCTCAGAGTCCCGGGCGAAGAAATCATGATCTCACGCAACGGTCAGACCGAAGTCAAAGTCATGTATATGCTGTCTAAGCCCGAGGACTTTAAACGGAGCAGGATCCTTGTCGTCGGGGGTGGCAACTCGGCAGTGGAGGCTGCGGTAGACCTGGTCGCTCGGCGTATTCGTGATCAAATTACATTTCGACCACCCGAAGAGATTAACGAAGTTACTCTGGTTGTCCGTAGCGGATTTACGAATGACATAAAATTCGGTAACAAGCTAAAACTCTACCACTGCATCGACGAAGGTAAGATCAAGGTCTTCTGGGACACCAGTGTGAAAGAGGTTCGGGACGGTGAAGTGGTGCTGATGGACCGGGACACTGAAGACGTGAAGGCTACAGTGGCGAACGATTATGTTCTTGCGTTAATCGGCGCCGACCGTCCTACTGCATTCTTAGAATCAATCGGCATTACAATCCCGGAAAGCTAGCGGGTGGATTTGAAGTCGAAGTGAGAAGGGCTACATTTTCTTAACGTGGCAGTCGCCGCACGCTAACGGAGCTTTTAGTTTCGGGTCCCTCTTGATCGCTACATCGTGACATCCAAGACAGTTGGTATGGTAGGCATTGTCGTTAGTTAACTTTCCTGATGGAGGTTTGCCTGTCTCCTTTGGATATTTGATGCTCTTGGGTGGAAACTCAGCCGTGGCTGCGGTAGCTTCCTGCCAGTGGCAATTGCGACATGATTTTACCGGCTCCTTGGAGGATTCCAATTGCTCTGCTGTCAGCACTGCTTTCCTCTCGAAACGCTTGAGATAGGGCTGGTTGCTCGGCGCCGAAGGTTGCTCGGTGTGATGACATTCAACGCAGGCAGTCGCGGTTTTCCCATCAAGGGTATGAGTCACGTCATGGTGCTTGGTGTGATCAAAGGCGGCCTCGGGCTTGTGCTCGCCCCACTTCGGATCCTTACTGTCTTTCGCCAGAATAATCGGTTTATCCGGCTGCGTCGCACTTGATTCCGGAATCGTTTTCCCATCAATGTCGACGGCATGTGGGGGATTCGTGCCATCGAGGAGCCGCCCGCTTCGCGCAGAGGTGAATAAAGGTGATGAGGTAGGCGAGGACAAGGCCAACGCAGTCAGGCACAGTAGAGTAAGGACCAAAATCCCAAGTAGTTTTGACTTCATATCTATTGTCCTCTAAATCAGCCAACGACCTTTGGCATAGCGACCGGTTGTGAGTTCGAGTATCTGCCTCGATATTTCAGAGACTATAAGTAGCACCCGCAATCGGCGTCAATGTTTTGTAAGTGATTGTGAGTTGCAGGAGACGCTCCCGGCCGTTCTGTTTTTGCCATTTTCGACTTTAAGTTTTGAAATTCAATCCCTTGTGACATCGGACACAATCAGTAAAGCCCGGTCCGGTATCGCCGAAAGCCCTTTTGTCATTGTGGCAAGTCTTGCAGCTTTGCACGCGAGGATTAGCATAGTGCTGCACAGGTAAAATGGAACTCACTTGTTGGGCTTGAGGTAATCCGCGAGCCTTTACGTGATGACAATTCTCACAGTTTAGGCGTTTACGAA
>Ga0070697_100000200_pt1 | contig 48972 bp, 42 predicted proteins | sample KBSK1501metaG_FD_65475 | JGI IMG/M metagenome (GOLD analysis project Ga0070697, IMG submission 65475) | Corn, switchgrass and miscanthus rhizosphere microbial communities from Kellogg Biological Station, Michigan, USA - KBS K1-50-1 metaG | ecosystem: Host-associated > Plants > Roots >... | reverse complement strand
TGGAACAGTTTCAATCCGATTTGATCGCGAAGGTCTGCCTCACTCGGCAGTCTGCCCGATGTGGAAGCCAAAGAGTTTCAATCCGCTTTGATCGCGAAGGTCTGCCTCACACTTTAGCTGCGAAAGGACCATGTATGTTCGGATAAAAGTTTCAATCCGCTTTGATCGCGAAGGTCTGCCTCACTGAATGGGTATGGCAGACTAAAAAGGTACTCTAGTTTCAATCCGCTTTGATCGCGAAGGTCTGCCTCACTTAGCTTACAGTTGCCCAATCGCTTCGGTGGTTATGTTTCAATCCCCTTTGACCGCGAAGGTCTGCCTCACTTAATACAGCTTGAGGCTGAAGCGCACGGCGTTGCGTTTCAATCCGCTTTAATCGCGAAGGTCTGCCTCACTCGCGAATAACATCCCCGTTGCTTTACAGTTCGAGTTTCAATCCGCTTTGATCGCGACGGTCTGCCTCACATGGATGGCCTGGCTGTTTACGGTTGGCTGCTCTGTGTTTCAATCCGCTTTGATTGCGAAGGTCTGCCTCACTCATTGCACATTAAAATCCATCAAAATTATTTCAGTTTCAATCCGCTTTGATCGCGAAGGTCTGCCTCACTAAACGCAACAGGTTTCGTAGAAGCGGACGAAAAAGTTTCAATCCGCTTTGATCGCGAAGGTCTGCCTCACTAACCATCGCGGCGCTGATAGCAGCCTATAAATTCGTTTCAATCCGCTTTGATCGCGAAGGTTTGCCTCACAGATTGAAGCGAAAACCGACGCTATACTCGGATAGTTTCAATCCCCTTTGATCACGAAAATCTGCCTCACACTACGCCGAAGGCCTCAAACGCTGAAGGTGATAGTTTCAATCCGCTTTGATCGCGAAGGTCTGCATCACGGATCCAAGAAGGCAACGCGCCTTCTAACTGTTTCAATCCGCTTTGATCGCGAGGGTCTGCCTCACCTTTTCGCTTCGCGCGAAGACATGGGTCAGTTTTTGTTTCAACCCGCTTTGATCGCGAAGGCCTGCCTCGCCCAAAGCTCCAAATCCCCCGCATAGCTCGGCGAAATGCGTTTCAATCCGCTTTGATCGCGAAGGTCTGCCTCACATGGACGCCGCTCTTGCTAACAAGGGAGATGAAGCGTTTCAATCCGCTTTGATCGCAAAGGTCTGCCTCACCTAAGGTCATTCGCGCGGCCGTCGAACTGGAGGCGTTTCAATCCGTTTTGATCGCGAAGGTCTGCCTCACACAACCAAATGAGAACGTACGTTCAAGGGAATTGGTTTCAATCCGCTTGATCGGGAAGGTGGTGTTGTGCAGTTGTTTTTGAGAAACCTGCACAAGTTGAGAACCAGGCAACGCTAACATTCCTCCAACTCGACAAATCTGATACGCAGCGGCGAGACGGTTAACCCGTAACAAGCGCTACCGCGCTCATCGCGTAAAGTAATCATGTACCGTTGTGGCAGACCGGCTTCCTTGAACTTGCGATTGACTTTCGATTTGGTCTCAACCATTTTCTTTCTGAAGTCGTCGCGGTCTTTGGAGCGAGCACTTGCTAACTGATCAACCATTTCCTGAAGGAAAGCAAACGCCTCGTGGGAAGTACATTCCTCGATGCCAACATTGTCTCCCTGAGCTTGCATGATCCGCCTAAACGTTCGATCAAAATCCTTTCGAGTCAAGTTGTCGAGGCTTAAGGTTCCGTCAAGTTCGAAGTCACTGGCGCGAGCCTCGGCAAAGAGTGCGTAGAAGAACATTTCGCGTGGGGTGAGCGTCACGCTTCGCTTCTCGACTCTGACGTTATCGCTGTTGCTCGCCAGATCTATTTCAAGATCGTATTCAGACTCGATGTAATCCAAATCGGACTGGGCGTGTTTGACCAACTCCGAATAGGGTCTGGTGCGCGTCTCGAGCTTAAGGCTCCGCAACCGTATGAAGGGAATTGGCGCCAGAAAAATGCGAGCGTTGGCGGTTGAGATCTCGCGTTCGTCCCTGGCTTTCAGAGTGCGCGACGTTGGCGGAACATAAAAGAACTCCGGATGCGTCTCGAATTCTTCACTAACCAAGACATGAGAAAGTGAATCGTCGGCTCTACCAAAAAGCTGCATGGCAGCAGTTAGATAGATACCCATCGTCTTTCTCCCACCAGCCACGGATGCGTGAACCCGCGTGGATGAATCCCTGGTTAGTTCCTGGACGATCTCGCAGATCTGATCGCCGGCGAATTCGTTCTCCTCTTCCGTGCGAATATCGGGCAGGGTTAGGCCGTCGCGCCGGTGGAGTAATGAGATTGACCTCTCATCGAATTTTATGGCCTGCGGGTCGAGGTTGTAGTCCTGGCAGAAGGCATAGAACTGGCCTTTCTCGGGATGCAGCAACGACTCTTCCGGCTTCCCTCGACCATTCACCACGCCATTCATTATCTTGTCTCGGCCATCTAGGGTGGTGATCACACGAATTTCATCAACGCGCTCGCCGCGGACTTGCGTCAAGACGTAAAGCGTTTCCATGATGATCTGCGGTGTCAAGCCGGCTACACATAGAAGAATATTCTTTTTCATGTTTTGGCCCTACCCATGTTGAATAATTGATCAGAAAGACTCCGACATGCCTTTGAGCAATGTTGCTGGGGTATCTGATTTGACTTCCACAGGCCCTCGTTCAGGCAGCTTAGTGTCCCTTCGTGGATCGAGTCTGTGACACTGGGAAGATCCACGAAACCACACGAAACATGACCAACTCGACCCTCTTTTTTCCATGACCGGACCAGCCAACACGCTTGACTTGCGGTAAGGTAGTTTTTTGAGACTGCAATCCCGGCTAGGGGTTAATCATGTAGCACCCCAATCCAAATGCGGTGGCACTACCAAGGTTAAGGAATTCTCCCGCCACGACTAACGGCATCAACTCGGGAATCTCTGGCCCGGCAAACGCAATCTCGCCAGTGAAGCCATCCATTCGGAGTTTTGTGACTTGGCTGTTGGAGAGGCGATCAAGCGCCATTAGACGCAACCCTGACGAGCGGGTTCGAACGCTTTCCGCCAACTCAATCATTCTTCTGTAGTCGTAGTCAAGCGGTGTCCCGGTGTGAGTTTGAACCAGCATCGAAAGGCGCAAAGAGAGACTTCGGACTAACTGCGGGAAAGACGGATTCTCCAGCAACTCCCCCTTTATCCGCATTCGAGTGGGCGTTACGAAGCGCAATGTCAGTTCGTTGCCAATTGTGGATTGCCGATTACTCGGTGGCGAGGTTGCGGATGAAGGAACGGAGACTGATGACCTTCGGGGACTGTGCAAGTGTTGAATGCCGGCGGCAGTCGCCACCTTGTACTGAACCCCAGTTTCTTCAACGGCAACTCGTTTTTCCGACGACATGTTTACCGGGAGTTCAGCATCACGGGAGCCCAGCGTTGCGGCCGAACCGAGGACCTCGTCTCGTCGCCGCCTTGCTCCGTCTTCACGTGCAAGTTCGATGAGCCTCGTCTGAACCAAGGCGCCCAGCGTCGTTTCGAACTCTTCGTAAGGCTGGATCCGAGTCATTGCAGGCGTGTAAATGAGTTCGCGATTTCCATCCGCATCGATTGCCGCGACTGCCTCGAGTGCAAACGATGATCGGTCGGCACCAAAACCGTGTTGGGCCATCAAACTAATTGCATAAATGACATAAGGCAGATCAATGCAGGCATGACCAAGCAAGGTGAGGCCGAAAACCAATTGCTGGCCACCCTCGACCTTAACTCGGCATCGCAGCAAATCGTCACGCGCGCGCAGGAAGCCGGAATCGCTTCTTGGCTGCGGAGGGCTGAAGATAAACGGTCTGGGCGCGTCGTCGCCCTTTCCGAGCAAACCCGAGTTCTTTCTGGCAGATGTCTCGAACAACTTCGGATAAAGACAGCGCTCGACCAGGAAGCAATTGCCGCAATCACCGTGGGGCATCGAACAGGCGACGGCTTTGAGCGCGTGGCCAAAAGATCCTCGTAAGGTGCTACCTAGGAACGGCGGCAGCAACGCCTCCCCGCAGGCGCGAAGGAGAAACTCGTAACGGGCCATTTTGAGCGTGTCAAGGTGTTGGGTCGTGAGAATCATTTGTTCCAATTTCAGGGAGATTTGATTGTACTGACGAACTGTTCAATCTATCCGCGCAGCATTGTCAACGTATCCTCCAGTTCTTCGACCAGAGGTCGGAGCTTCTGCCACTGAAGCTCATAGCCATAAGAGCGGCGAAAGAAATGCCGAAAGCGCAGGTAATCCAATAATCGAAGCGCAAGACCGTGATCAATCACAGCCGGACGAGTTCCCTGGGCCGGCGTTTCCATGGACCGAAGCAGAACGGTATGCCAACCAGAACCAGCGACGGGAAGCCCTTGGGCCAAGCGCTGTGCGATGCGTTCGAATATCCGCTCAATACCATTATAGAAATCATGCAACAGCTTGCCGCCGGCAGTGATTTCGACAGACCGCGGCTCTCCAGGCGCCTTCTGCAAGAGAAGCTTCACCGACGACCCGCATCAGGTTGGCTAGTTCACCGTCGATTTCCAGTATGAGCGGTGCTTTGGGATCTTCAGGCATCTTTACGTCTCCTTTCATCCGAGCGGCGAGTTCGTGGCGCGTCTTCCAGCGTGACCAGGTCGAGTTCCATTCCCTCAGGCAATAGAGCCCACAACTCTGAGAGCGCGCGGAAGTATCTTTCAGGGGCAAGTCCTTCAACAGCCAAATCAATATCCGAACGCGAATGCCACGGACTCTGCCCGTCCAGCGAGCCAAACAGATGAACCTAGCGCACGCCATACCGCTCCATGAGCAAACGCACGCACGCCGCTGCCGCCTGTCGGGCCTGCTCGAATCTTGTCTGTTTCTGTTGCATGGTTGTTGTTCAGTTTGGAATTCTACAATCGCTCCGGTTCCTGGATTAGCAGTCTGGAAATCACTCGCTCTCTAAAGAGTGTGCCGGAGGATGGCCCGGCAGCGTATCACCAATGGGCATTACTTCCCACTCTGCGAGTTGCTGAAACTCATTCTTTCCCTTATGAACCACATCCTTGCTGAGTTCGTACAATGGCACGTAGGAATCACTGGTTCGGTGGTATACGATGACTTTGCCCCAGTTGATTATTGGGCTCATCGAAAACTGATAGGCAATCATGCCAGCCGGAAACAAATGCAGTTTTCTGATTTCGCCCCGGCCATACTCCCGTATGCCATCAAGCACGTCTTCTATGACTCGATTCGCGACTGCCGGAGCATCCAGCTCTTGCCCGGCTCGCGATTTCGCTTCCTGGGACGATATCCTGTAAACGATGAGTTGCTTGATCGCTGGATGTTTATCTCGAAGATACTTTAGAACATCGGGTACCGGGTCGCCCATGCCACCGACTCGAAGACAAAGCGCAACATCATCGCCGTGCGCCGCCTCACGCAGCTTTTCCAGCCGCTTATGTCGCCGGCGCTTTCTGAGGAGCCACTGACCAAGCCACGACAAAATCCCGCCAATCGCAGCCGCAATCAGGCTGATTGCAATCTCGCCCATTGCTTGTATAGCTTGAGCAACAGATGGATAAGTATCCATCAACACTCCTTTACTGCATGATGTTTTTTCCGCTCGAGGACTCAGGGACAGTCGAACTTTCCGTGCGTCCGCGCCCAAACCAGAAAAGTCTTCAACGCCTTACAAGATCACCGAGATTATGGCTCTTGAGCGACCAGTTTCTCCAACTCTTTCGGGCGGTGAGTGTCTTTCACACGACGAGGACATAGCTTTAGCTGAGAGGTTATTGGCGTAACTAGTTATCACTACCTCATCGAGACTCCAAGATTGGCAACCCTTCGTCGCTTACCAGATCAGAAAGCGCGAGCTTTGGCCCACCATCTCTACCTGTTCGTTCGTTGGCGACGAACCATTCAAAGGCTTTTCCTTCGGGATGCGGCGAAATTGTGCTGTTGCGACGCTGGCCCCGTTGCAATGCTCGGGGATAATGAACCGGTTTGGAGAATCCCTTGGCATAGGATCTAAAAGCCGCAATGAAAGAAGCTCGCTCAAAATCGCCACTGCCATAAGAACGGGCAACTGCATTCTTGAAGTCTTCAATGCAGGCCCGTGCCGCTAGATCGTCGCTCGGGAAAGCTTCTAACGTGCTGTAACTCTCGCGGATAGCTGCCCCAGTTCGTAGGTCACTTTTCTCCCAATTGATTGCCAAGCTCACGGTGCCGAAACCAAGCGGCTTGCCTCCTCCGAGACGGTGGCAATGATCTGCAGGTAGTTCAAGCATCCAGATCAGCGCGCCGAGTTCAACCCGCAAAAGGTTGGTAACGGCGATCTCGAATTCAAATTCAGTATTGGGTTTGATCCAGCTAGTCACTGAGCGATTCTGGTCATCACGCTGTTCATTGTCATCGCTCATTTTCAGCTCGAACCCGATTCTCGATTGGTCCAATTTGGCGGAGCCACCTTCTATCACCGGCGCATGTGGGCGACGATATTCCTGAAAGAATCCTGCATCACTTTGTTGAGTGCGGTCCTGCTCGGGATTTTCCCAATAGGCCTCCGGCAAGCCTGCGTGGCGTGGATAGACTTTGCGCCCGCGCAACCCTTTGTGTGGCCAATAACCGGATTGCTCTCTTGATATGCCGTTAGCCTGCGCTTCGCCCTGAGTTGAGCCGGCCACGTAGAATCGCGATTGTTGCGGTTTGGGCTGTCCGAGAATTGCCAGCGGCACGCCGGCATGTGAGAAGTTTGCAATCGGTTCGGGCGAAGTACACCGAACCACCCCCACGCGAATGTTTCCTCGATAGGCGCCAGTGCCTTTCTGATTTACCCAGCCGAACACGCGATCAGCAGGCGAGAGCTGTTCAAGACGCGTTGCTGGCTTTAAGGAATCGGATAACAAAGGATCGGGGCTGACCGCATAGAGCCGGCGTGAGATGGTGACGGGGATCAGCGCAGTTATCTCGCTATTGCTGTCTCCAGCAAACTCGGCATAACAAAGCGTTCCTTCAATCAGGTCCTCCGCGTGCTCTTCATAAACATGACGTGACCACCCAGTCTCTCCGGGTTTGTCACCAAGATATGCTTGCGGCGGGATTGGACCAGCCATGGCGTTCTTTCGCTTTTTGAGATCGCGTGTGTGCGTTTGCTGATAATTCTGAATCAACTCGCGCCAAAGATCCTCGTGCCTTGTGGTGAGGGGAATGAAAGGATCACTTGGCGCCTCAAGAAAGACACGCTCGTAACGTTTGCGATTGATATTTGGACCGGTTACGCAAACCCAACCTGGTTGCCAATCGCCGCTCGGGTGGTTCGGCGTTGTGCGCTTTTCGATACGATCGCAACGGCTCCGATCCACTTGTACCCAGACAGGCTCGCCGTGTATGGGCAGGCTACCGTCCGAAAACCGAAGTGCGGCGCTACTTTCACCCTTGTCTCTTGGCAGCCTTCTGTCGTCCTGATAACGAGGCAGTTTGGCAGCGAATCCCATCACTGCAGCTTGCATAATCCGCAACCCTAAGCCCACGTCGCGTCTCTCGACGCGGGCAGGTACTGGGCCAATTCTAGCCGGCATGCGGTAAGCGAGACGGTCATTGTGTTTCTCAAAAACACCCATTCTAGAATTAGTGACGGCTTCATATGCCGCGCGCAGCATTCCTTTGATTGAGGTTGGCGCCAGATAGGGGTTACCGTCCGCATCGATCCGCGTCGGGAAGGTCTTGTGATCCTTGGCGCCTGTCGTCACCCGTGCCGTGTCAAGAACGAGGAGCGGTGTTCGGGTAGTAACCTTAACTGCGATTCGCCCATTCCACCGATCAGCATGATAACGGTCATGTCCGGCGAGCTTGTTATCGCCCGCATCGTCCAGATCCGTGCCGGTTTTTGGACGCGGCAGCGCAGGAACAAAGTTGTAAGGGTTGTGAAAGTCACCGGGCAGGCGTGGGCGCTCGCTCGGTCCTGACTGGTACTCTCGTCCGCCACCGTATGGACGGCTTTCTCTTCCACGATCGTAGCGCCGGTCACTTTCGCTGGTCGTTCGCCTGGCTGGCGGCGGGACCGCAATCTCTTTCCATTCTTCACCGGCGGCGCGAATGCGAAATGGCCGGCCACTTGGCTCCAGCTCGAAGTTGACCTGGATTTCCGTTTCCTGGTTCTCACGCAGGGAAGGAGCGAGCTTTTCGGGATTGACCATCTCACTCATCGGCTTTCCCTTCTTGCTGGTGTAGCTCAAGAAGCGCCGACGGTCCTTGCCTTCGCCCTTGAAAGTTAATATGCCCTCGAATGTATCCGCCATTCTTATTTCCTCCCTGTTCAAGCCAATGCAATTTCCGTCAACCGCTCCTCGGCTACGGCAATATTACCGTCATCGTATTCGCCGAAATATTCAACTGCTCTGAATTGCGCGTAGCTGCCGTGGGCAACATTCTTAAGAGGCAGGAAAAAAGCGCCGATTCGCGCTTCGGCAAACTGCGTCCACTCTCCAATCGCTTTTCCCGTGCTTCTTCCCCAAAACAGATAGCCATGCGCGGGTTGAATCCTGGCGTAGATGTTTTCAACAGGCTTTGGCTTAACATTGAAAAGCGATTTATTGCCACGTTCGCACAAAACGACGGCCGGTCCTTCGCCGTTTTCTCTGTTGAGCCAGCGAAGTTCTGCCGCATCGTTGAAAATGCGCGCTTCAAAAACATCTTGCCAATCCTTCTCCCTCAGGGTCACAGGCGATATCTCAGTGCCGGAGGAAGCAATGAAATGGTTTTCGCTTTTGAGCGTCGCGAGATATGCCGATCGCGGCGAATAAAGCAAGGCGAATCCTTCGCCATAAACCGAGAAGTATTCCTTAACTGTCTGCGCCAAAGTCTTATCTTCTGCGCGACTGCAGAAAAGTTTTGCCTCTACTATTTTCGCTTCTACTGGAGCCATTTTTTCCACCTCATCTCCAATTGCTCTTTGGTAAGGCTATCCGCGAATTTACATCTGCCGCTACTATCGACAGTTGCCGAAAGCGCATTGAGGTCAATCTCGATTTCTTCGTCTCTTTCTGCGATTTCACCATTTTGTTCCTCAACTCTGTTGACCTTGAATTTTCCGCTTCCGATGACTTCAAAACCTGTCACTTCAATCTCCCCCATTCCCCGATTGGTGGCGAAGCCAAACGGCAAGCGGTTTTCAGCTACGTCGCGTAACGTCAACAGAAGCAGCATCAACGCGGGCAATCTTGACTCATCCGAGACGCGGCGGAAGTCCAGGGTCAAACGCATCGGTTCCCAGTGGACTTCGTTTGGCGCCAGCACGCTGTACAAGGCGCCGTCCGATGCGCCGCCGGTCCAACGGTCAATTGCCACGTGATGCTGGATCTTGAAGCGGCTTGTGTCCTTGGCGTAATCAGAATCCGTCAGATCGCTCTTCCGTTCCTCTATCTCTCGCAAATACCTCCAGAGCTCGCGTTTGAAATAAGAAACTTCGCTCTTGTCCTCCTTATGAGCTTGATTGCTCTTCTCGGCTTCTTCCTTCGGTTTGTCGTCGAGTGCGACCTCTACTTCGCGCCACAGATCGGCCTCCATGCTTTCCTTCGCGTAACAGTCATCAGTTGCCAGTGCGCCGAGTCCCAGTTTCGCCTTGGGATTGGTACTGCATCTCTTATCGTTAGCTCCGTTTCCGCCTTCTTCCTTTGATTTGCTGCGCGAGCCGAACAGTTCTTCGACTAAAGGGGTCGCATCAATCTGGTCGTTGAACTTCTTGTCTTTTGTGCAACTACAATCCGGGAGCAGAGTCCGGATAATCTTTTCAGCGTGACTGCGCAAGACACCTCTGATGGAACTGCCTGGGAGGACAAGCGCAAGCCTATCCTTGTCAATGCCCGAGGTGAGCGGCAACACATCAACGCCGATACCGTCGTAGCCCGCTTTGACCATCACGGGGAGGCGTGGTTTCCAATTGATTTCGATAACAAGTTGCAGCTGTTCCGCTTTTAGTTTCTTGAGTTCTGTTTTTTCGGTTTCACTGAGCGACGATTCAAATTCGGTACGCCAGTTTGCGAATGGTTTTGCGGCATTCTCGTCTCGAAGCAGCTTGATAATCGCTTCAAAATCGCTGAAGCCTTCTTCCTTAATGGTGCAGTTCGTCAACTTGACACGCCCAAGTCCGCGTGTCTTCGCGGCGCCCAACCGTACACGTGATTTCGTTAACGCTTCGAGTAGGTACCGGATGATGGCTTTTGTTTGTTTAGACTTTTTGTTTTCGCCCATCTCAACTGTCATAACAAAACTCAACTTGGTTCCGCGCGGCAAGATCGCCCGGTCATATTTAGCCTTGTCCGCGGCGACTCCGTAAAAGCGATCAATTCCGACACCGTCTCGAATCTCAGTTAAGACCTCCTTGGCATTTTCAATAGTCGCGTCGTCAACCAAAACGAAGCTCGCGTGGCCTTCTTCTTTTCCGGGCACGCGCTTTGGACCGAATAGCTCCTTTATAGCATCCTGCCCTTCTAAACTGTTCTCGCACCAACTACGCAGCACCCCTGCGATGCTAGTACCCGGGACATACGATTCGCCTCTACCGTTTTGTGCGAGCGGCAAATCGGTGTCAGGGCTGTCGCCGTAGCCTCCAACGTGTAGAGGCGTTTCGGCTACGAATGTGCCGCTGATTCGCAAACGTGAGCTAATCTTTCGCGCCATCTTGCTACTTCTCCTTCCTCGGCTTTTCCAGATCGCGCTTATGCGCTCTGGCGCACGCATCAAAAACCGATCGCACGGCGTCGGCCCAAAGTTTTTTCTGCAACTCTTCTTTGCTTCTAACAAGCGTTGCCGGTTCATTGAACAAACCTTGCAGCCACTCCCAAACGTTTTGCGGCCCGTCGGCAGGTTTTTGTTTTCCTGAATCAGGTTCAAGCAACCTCATAATCCTTTTGAGTTTCGCGTCTGCTCTCTCTTTGTGTTTCGCCCACTTGTCGCGACGGTTTGGTGTTTCTTTCAAATGTTCAAGCCAACTGATAACGACGCCCTTATCTTTCTCTTCTTGCAAACGACTGATCGCAGATCGAAGTCCGCCAATTTGGCTCATGGGCGGTTCGTTTCTTTCACTATCGAACCCGAATATCGCCTCTCTATTCTTCAGTTGGTCGGCAAATTTCAATACAGCGACGTTCAACTCTTCACGCCAAGCGGTTTCTTCAATCAACTCGGCAAACTTCTTTTCTTCGTCTAACAATGAACCTCTGGGCCCTCTAATGGGCGCGGACAGTACGGCCTCTTCTGCCTTCTCCCAACCGTTAATCGCTTGAGTCAACAGTGGCGGATTGAAACACACTTGCCCGTAGCCTTCACCGCGACGTTCGCCGATGCCTGCGGCTTCGACTTTGTGCATGCTGTCTTCGGTTAGATCTCCGTCCACTTCAAACACAACACACGAACCTGCTTCCATTGCAATCAACGTCGAACGCGGAAAACCCCAGCCTTCGTGCCAAGATTCTCTTCGCTGCGTCATCACAAGCGACGTTGTTTCGTAATCCCTAGGCTTGATTCGATCGAGCGTTACGCCTAACTTGTCGCCGAGCTCTTTGGCCAACTCATCAATAGAGTTTGTCTGCCGAAGAGTTGCGTTTCGCAACAAGCAATCTGACAGCAAGAAAACTGTCAGTCGTTTGTTATTGTTCGGGTCAATCGTGGACTTTGGTTCAAAGGGCTTTGGAGCAATCGTATTTTCTTTATCATCTTTCTTTAATTTCAATTCAGCCAATCCGTAATCATCTTTCCGCGACGTGCCGAGACGAACAGAACCGTTTAAGTCAGTCCACCAACTCGTCGAGCAAAGTTCATCAGCGAGTGTCTTTCGCAAACGAATCTCGCCGCGTAAAGTTGTTCCCGCTGCAATTGCTTCACGCGAATAAACTCCGCCGACGTCTCGCGTTGGCCGCTGAACGCTGTCCTCAACTGTGTTGTGCAATAACAGGGTCTTTGGCGCGGTTTTGTACCAAGGCAGTTTGTCTTTGGCGACGACGACTGATTCCAACGCCTCCACATAACCACTGCGGAATGGTTTAAGCTGTTTGTCTGTTTTTTTCTCCTTGGTAAATCTGTTGTAAAGCGTGCCTTGCTTGTCGAAGCCGCCTTCGACCTTCTGCTGCGCCAAGGCACGCGGTACAGGCAAGCCTCGCCTGTTATTTACCTCTATCGTCGCGGATAACACTTGCAGGTCACCGTAGGCCACGGCTTGGAAGACTTCGTCGCCTAATTTCTTTCGAACGATTTTTGTGATGTGCGGCAAGAGATAAGTGCCAGGAATAAAATCTAGCGATTCGGAAACATTCCCAAGCGTCGCCGTCACGATCGCAACCGGCACTTGCAGCTCCAGTGAAAATTCGAGCGTCTGCCATCCGTCACCGGTTGCATTTTTGTTCAAGGACACGTTCGCATCTTTGACCTTAGGTGATGGGACATCTGGCGCAGTTCTGTTTTTGTCCAACCACTCAATGGCGGCTTGAGCATCAATATCCTTGTCGGTGTTTATTTCGAAAGCCCTCAGTTCGCAAAGTCCTGCGCCACGCCGTCGCTTGCCGCCGATTCTTTCGACCAGCTTCGCGCTCAATAGCAGCAACGCCGAAATAGTGTTTTGTGCCTCAGCGTCAACCTGTTCAAAGTTCAGCTCGCATTCCGCTTCCAGCACCGTCCCCGCACGCCCCATCTCTTCAAAACGCAAGAAGTCTGTAATCGCCGTTCCCGTTTTGTCATCAATCGAAACTCCGGGCTTGATGAAGGTGAGCGCGTTGAAAACTCTTGGGTCGTTTGCTGCTTCAATTTTTGCGCTCAAGTTCTCAGACAAACGCGCAGGCTGCATTGAAAGAAGCGATAAACTATATGTGTCCTCGTTGTTTTGTAGCCGCTGGTCTAACTCATTTGCACTAATTTGATTCGGTTGAAGGCCGAAAGTCATTCCGACCCACTTTGACCACGCGCCTTCTGTGCCATCGTCCAGACCGAGCGTTAGCTTCTCCATTGCGTCGCGCCATATCCCATTCACGGTCTTTGCGGGAACAAAAGGAAAACCGCGTGCGTCACGGACGAGCAATTTATCAACGCTGCCCGGACGGCCCGCTCCTGTGCCAACGTGCCAGTCTGATTTCATCTCCAAACGAACCTTGAATCTCGACGGCAACACAACGGCTTTCGGTTGCTGACCGTTCGGCGGCGTTGTTATTACCTGATCACTTATCAACGAGTCTTCCACCTTTTTCCTTTTCTCCCTTCCTGAATTCCACGATATCCAGTGCGTCGATGAAATGCGTAGCACGGCCCTCGGTATTATTATGTTTTTCGCCAAAGAACATTGTTTCGGCCTTTGTATCCCACAACAGTTTGTCAAAGCCTTCATCGTCGTAACGATGATTTATCAGCCGCGTTCGCGCATTGGTTTCGGAATGGCCCAAATACAGAGCTTCTCGCAACGAGTGGAGCTGACTGTTTGGTAATTTTCGTTTGTTGTCATCATCCCGCGCCATCATCGCGGCAACACGCTTTTCAAGTTCACACCAACGGCGTTTCCTGCACCATTCCGGTTTGATGATTTCGTTCTTGAGCGTTTCATCACTAAAGTCGGAAACGACATAGGGACGCGCAAATAGCCACGTTTCTTTATTATCGGATTTCATCCTGTCGCGTATATCTTCAAGACGCGAAACCGTCGAATCGTAAAGAAGGTGATAGTCCAACGCTGAACATGGATGCGACACATCTTCTTTCTTGTGCAGACGCTTGATTTTCTCTTTGACCTGCTTTGCTGACCTTAGAAGCGATTCCGCAAGCTTGTATCCTTGATGAAACGGAAAGTGAGGTTTGACAATCGCAACGCCAGCACAAATGCCAAGCTTGTAAACTCCAAAAGCATTAAAAGCTGTTTGAGGAACGATGCCATACTCTTCGCCGTCGTTTTTCAAATAGTCTTTGCCAGTTTCTGCTTCAAAGTTCTTCAAAAACTCTTGAGTAAACCTGAGTGCGTATTGCCCGTCACACAGAACAGTTAAATCATCTCCGCCAAGAACAAGCGGCACAACTGGAACTTCAATTGTTTTTATTTTGGGATTTTCCTGATGCCATCTGTCTTGTAGGGTTTTCAAAGCAGAAGCCGCTGCGTTTATAGTGCAAACGTCAAGAGCGAGCGAAAACCGACGATACTTTTCAATGTGCTGTCGCGGTGTGCATCTTCCATCCTTCAAGCCCGAGTGCTTATCAAAGTTCAGAAATATCTCGCCCAAGCCGTTGCCGTCTGCGTGAATGACCGCAATCCAGTTAAGCTCCTTAAACTTCTGCTCAAGCGAATTCAGGTCTTTGATTAACTGAACATTCCCTTCGACTGACTGAATAACCGTCTCGAGTCTTGATCGCCCTTTATCAGAATAGTTGCGTTTCGTTTTTGATAAATTAGAAACAAGAATCTTGGTAGTTCCTTCCTGGTCGAAAGTCTGTGCGGGCAGGCCGCTGGTGTGGCACGGGGCAGCGAATGGCAAACGTAAGAATCGCTGCTCATTGCCCGGCAACTCGTAACGCACAAGCTCCAATTTGCGGTGGACTTCACCGATTCTCTCGTGAACGTCCTTTAAGTCTGTGAAGCTTTCACTGATTGCACCGTGAACCGTCAGTCCGGGCATCTCACGCAAGGCTGTTTGCGTCACATCGCGAATGATTTGCTTACAAAGGGTCTTGTTTTCGGCGTCGTCAAGCAACAGGATCGCCTTACCAGAAGTTGCCACAATCACCTCGACTTTGTTTCCATCTTTCCCGAGGGGCGGATTCATATCTGCGTCTAAAAGATTTCGACGCAGATTGACGATGTCGTCTTCATAGATCTTGTTCTTTGTAATCTTCTCGACGGCTTCCAAAACTGTCTTCGTGCCGACGCGATAAGTCAGTTCAGAGGCACCGACGTTCTCGCGCAGCTTGTTGGTAGCGAAGATGTAGTTCTGATTACCGGATGTTTCGATGAGTACGAGATGCATTGGTCAACCTCTGCTGGGGAAAATAACGTCGGCTTCGTGAAGCGTGAACTCTGTGGCCTCGACGCTTGGCCCAAGCCAATCAACACAGGGCGTCATTGTCACGATCTTGAGACAGCTATTACCTTATCCGTTATTAGGTCGGAGTAGGTCCTTGGCAAGCTTGCCCGCTAGGATCAAGCGAAGTTTTCCGGATTCGAACTGACCGCGATAGCAACCGTTGCCGAAATGGCGCATCTGCCAATCATTGGTTCAACTTGGTTAACCATTTCAACGTTGACAGTGCGAACGCTCAGAAACGACCACCCAGCACCCGTCAGACGGCTGGGTAAGTAACGTCAGTTTTCAAATGGGATATCTCTCCCTGGGAATCCGCCCGGGCCGGGGTCAAGGCTAATGCGAACCTACAGATCCACAGGAGGGCCGTCGAGGATGACGGACTCGCAAATGAGACGCCGAGTCACTGCGCAAACGAAATTTCTAAGTGAGACTCGCCCAATAAGGCTTGCGAGTGGGAGTCGTCCGACAAGATCCGGCTGTGGAGCGCGCCGAGATTATTAGCAAGAACACCTGTTGTCAAGAAAAAGTCGGAAAAATTTGGGAAAAATACTGACCGAAAAACTATCCACAAAAGCAAACAAACCATAGAAGCCTGTATTTAGAAATAGCGATTAGCGGGATGCCCGGTCCAAGTGATTGCGAAGTTATGCCAATCGCGCGAGTAGGCCAAAGTCATACCCTATCGTTTCCATTTCCTCAACCGTAAGCACTTTGCCTTCCGGTGGACGATGCCGAAGGCGGAACACCAGAGCCAAGTCATCCACGGTCTGGTGGAATTCAAACTTGCGATTGAACGCCACGGGATGATCAAAAAGCGAGGTTAGTAACTCGGCTGTGGCTTCGTGGCCGATGGCGGAGTGGATGCGTAAGGTTGGAGTCTTAAACTTCTCCACCAATGCCCTTGCCTGCTCAATCGAAAGAGGTTCAAACCGGAAGTCGCCATAGTCGATCAGGACGGCGGCGTTCAGTAATGTCAGGTCTGTTTTGCGGGCTTGGTTCATTTTGGTTTGCGCTTTCTGATTTCGATTTATCACGGTTCACAATGCGCGCTGGGCCAGCAGCCAAAAAAGGCCATTGCTTCGTGGTAATCGCACAGAGTGCCAGTGCGTGCCGACAGTGAGCTATAGTAGTTTTCCAAACCGGGTCGGCTAGGAACGTCGCTATAAACATCAGGTCCGTAATAAGCTAGTGTCCCAAAAATAACTGTACAGCGGGTCGCATCTTCGCTTGGTTCATGAAAGAAGGAAAAGCGCTTTGGGCTTCGTGATTTTTCCTGCGATCTCTCGTTGATCGCCTTCCTGGGCAACGACTCGATCCACGAAAACACCCGAAGCGCCACGAACAATCAGTCGATTGAGACACTACACCAGCCTGTCTTCTGCATGCGCAGTTCATAGCTACAAATCTTGATCGCACTGCCGGGTTCAACCACCGTGCGTTCTTCCCGAAGAGCCTCGCGGTCGTTGACGAAAACCGGCTTTCGTCCTTTCAGCGTTAACAAGATACGACCCTCAGCATCGCGGCTCAACACCACATGGAGGCGACTCATTTCTGCATCTCCGCGCAGTTGAAGATCGACGGGGACTGTGGACGAGCCGCGACCAATAGCAAACTCGGACTTAGTTACAGGAACTATCATCTGTTTTTCGCCGGCATGCCAGACCTCGATGGCGTAGAGCACCACACTCAAACGCGTGCCTACCAAAGTGATCTCGTCGGAAGCAATCCTGATCTCATCGGAGGCAATCCTGATCTCGGCCGCGGGGGGCCCAGATGATTTTCCAGCGTTTCGCCCGCGCGCGGTCACGCGCGTCCGAACAGTTATCGCATCCCAACATGCTTTCACGCGAAACTGTCCGCGTTGCAGAGTGCCGTCCACGCGCAGTTCAATCGCAAAGCTGTGTGTCGCGAGCTGCTTGCCTCTAAACAGCTCGATGGTTTTGAGTCGCAGCGTGTGAGCCAGACCCTCCTCAAACGCTCGCCGTTTCGGTCCCCGCCATGCGCGGTCATCGTCCAGGCTCATGAACACGATGAACTCGTGAGGAATGATCGCCGAGCCGCCGGGGGGCGTGAACGTCTCCGCTTCAAGAACACGTTCTATCTCTGAAGCCACCAACAGCAGAAATTCTTGCGACGGGTGGTTCTTAGAGATCTGCTCGGAATCATCTTCCATGCCATCATCACGATCAACCCAGCGACGCAACGTATTGAGCTTTGCAAGAACACTCTTCATGATGATTTACCAGACAGCATCCACTCAAGATTCACGCGACAGAAATTGACAGGACACCCAGCCACTTTCGGCACCGGTTGGATCAGACTTGGCCCTGCCGTGCTGAATGATTTCAACCTCACACCAGCGCTGGGTCTGATTTCGCCTCAGCATTCGCACGACCGAGTCGTGCTCGACCAGCCCGATCTTTGGGGCGGAGGCGCTCGGTTGCTGGCGAATGTTTATATCGGTCGTAGCGCTGAACCGGTTTTGATCAGCCTGATTCTTGCGTTGCGCCTCAGCCGCCGGTCGCGCAGGCAGCATCCGCCGCGCAAGTTCGAAGACTCGTGGTCCAAGCGCCAGGATAAGCAGACAAAGAATAACAACAGCGCCAACACCTCCAAATGGAGTCGAGGGCAAGGCGCTCGCAACACGACGCAGTCGCACCCGATAGCTGGGGTATCTCGCCGGCAGTGAACGCGCGAAAGCAATGAGCTTTCCCCATACCCACGTAAGGCCTCGGCCCAGCCTCGAGGGGTCTTTAGGGAGTGGAGTGACATCCACCACAAACCGAGAGATGCCCGGCGCCACTTCCGGCTCTTCCGTTCGAGAGCTGCGTGCGGTGTAACTCGTCATTTCGAGCGCCTCGCAAAGATCCGATAAGAATTCGGCAACCGACTGGTGTCGATCCTCTGGGTTGTCACGAGTTGCTTTTGACAACACTAGCAAAACAGGTCTGGCCCAAGGCTCATGCGCGATGGATGGTGGGAGACTCGAAATCGATCTTTGTTTGAACTGCGACGGCTGCTTGCCAGTAAGAATCGCATACGTCGTCTTGCCTAAAGCATAAACGTCAGCTGAGACAGTGAGAGAATTCCCGTTAAACCGAGCACGAGAGTAGTGCTCAGGCGCAGCGTATATCTGGGTGCCGACCTCGGTGATCACACCACTGTCGTCATCAAGCCAGCGCACCGTCCCAAGGTCGATCAACTTCGCCACCCGCTGATTGGCAGTGAGCATTACGTTTGCAGGTTTGACGTCGCGATGTACCAACCCATGCTGATGAATGCAGGTCAACGCCGCGCTGATTTGACCGAGCAATTCCAGCGCCTCTGCCAAAGTCAACCTGCGTGTCTGCAACAGTCGCGCGAGATTACCACCGGGCAAATATTCAAGTACGAGGTAATAGAATTCTCGCCCCGCATTATCAAAATCGGCACCACAATCCAGCAGACGGACAATACTCTCGTGCTGGCACTCGCCCAGAGCACGCGCTTCACGCTGGGTATTTTCGATTAGCGTTCGCTCAAGATCGGCGGCAACCTCGCCCTGGAGTCGCACGTTAAGAGCCTTGATTACCACGTTTTCAGGCTCACGCGGCTGAGGCGAGACGTTACGCGCAAGAAAGAGTTCGGCGAAGCTTCCGCAACGGAAGCGTTGCTGAACCTCGAACCGTGACCCTAAGGTCCTCCCGGCTAGTTCCAGCAAACAGCTCTCTTCTTTAGGTTGTGCGCTCATGAATTCCTTTATAAAACCGTAACTTCCCCACTAACGCCTTCCGCAGCAAAACGGCTGCGTTCCGATGCTACGCTTCGAAAACTTCGCCATCCGTGGTCGCGTAATGCGATGCGCCAGACTCTAGAGTTGGCAGTTGGCCGCCGAACGCCTCCGACAACAGCCTTTGAGTAGTCAAATCGAAGCGGGCCGACCCGACCCTTGAGGTCGGGAATTGACTTGCCAGTTCCTGGGCGACACTCAGGTGAACCAGATACGCCTGAGTGACCGCCCCCGTGGCGTTATGCGTTCTATCATTCAAGCGCTCCTCGCGCCCAGTCAGTCGCCACCAACGCAGTTTTAGGTAAAGATAAGCCTTGGCTTCGACAGCCAGTGGTCCACCGTAAAGAACTGCACCGTGTGCTACTGCCGCAAGGGCCAACAATCCGAGCAGTTGCACCAAACTCACTGTGGCCCAGACGGGTGTCAGGTTTTCAGGCAGAGTGACCAAATGTGTTGCGATTAACATCGCCGGCACGAAGATCAGTAACAAAACTGTAAATACTAACCAGACCTTCGGCGTTTTCGATCTGCCAAACTCGGCATCCCGCTCTTGGGCAAACGCCCGCTGACTGGCTACTAGCATCTCGATCACGATAATTGCCGCCGGAATGACCGTTCGCGCCAGCGTCACCATCGCTGGATCGCTGTAAACGCGACGAGCGAAATATTCCGCAACCGCACTCAACAAGACAAAGTCCAGCAGGTAACAGGCCGCGGCTGCGAGCCAGATCAGCACGTAGGCCGCTTTACGTCTGGCGTCAACCAACATCAATTCACGATTCAGGTGATGCACTTGCTGCATCCGCGCAACGATCACGCTCAGTGCATTCTTCAGGCGTTGCGCCTCATGCGCGAGCGACTGTACATTCAGAATTGATTGCGTTAACCGTCGGAAAAGCTTTTGCCGGTCTAGTTCGCGAAGCTCAGCTGCGTAATCGATATTAACCATCGTTCTTACCTCCTTACTTCGGTCTTGATAGATTCCAGCGCCGTGGAAAGCGACTCAAACTGCTTCGGCTTCGGTTGGACATCGGCTAAAACACCCAGAGAACCGCTGCCATTCACTACGAGCACCGCCGTATCGGATCTCATTTCCACTGGCTTATGCGGGGTAGTGTCCTGGCAGTCGCTCTGCAAAACGATCATCCGTCGCGAGTTCTCGGGCCACCCGCTCTGTTCACCAAGAAACAACTGGGCGCGAGCGATCGCCTCGTAAACGGGACTCGTTCGATCTTTGACGGGCAACGCAAGGCGCCGGCGCGAAACGTCCAAAAAGTTGTTCACACGCTGATTCACTTCGGCCTCCCACCTCTGGTAATCAGATTCATAGCGCCTTGTCGCCTCAGAAAACTGCGAAGTCTTCTCCGCGCGAATAAAAGGGTTGTCGTCTGTGGGTTTTATCGGCGGTGAGGGCGGTGTTGGAATCCGAACCCGCAGCAAAGGCAGATTTGTTGCTTCACCAATTAGTGAGAAACCGAGTTCTCCGCCACTTTCCCGCAGTAGCGCTACCAGTTCGAGGAGGTCTTTTTCCTGAACGGGAGTTGATCGGGCTTTCCCCATGCTCATCGTTTTGTCATCCACCACGCAAATCAGAAGAGGGCTCGAAGTCGAAACCGAACGCGCGACGCTCGAGATGCGTTTTTGGTCGTGAATGCCAACTATTGGCCCACCGCAATCCGACGTCAGAAGGAGACTCAGGGCGAGAAAACAGACACCGACCTGGTAGATGGATTTGCTAACTAATGAATTCTTTCTTGTCTTTCTCATAATGGTTTTCCTATGCCCCCGCGTCTTTAAGTCGCCCCGGCTAATCAGAACACTGTTATCTTAGAGCAATGCAAAGCGACGTCGCTGGCCAGCAAGATTGCTGCAGACGCAAATTCTGATTTCAGGCTGTGCAGAGTCGGGCGTGCATGGATCAAGAAGGAAACACCAGACGAAACTCTCGACAACAATCTCGCGAGTCAATCTTGACCGCGCAGTCGCGGTAGCGCGGTGGATTCGCTTCTCATCATCTTTCGTCAGTTGAAAAGAGTGCTTAAGGAAAAATTTTGGTAGTAGTCGAGCAGGATAGCGAATTGCGATAGGTGATAGGGAATGACGATTAGACTCGGTACCCTTCCCCAAGCGGTTGTGCGGATTTCCCGCATCCCAGCTCTCAGGTTAGTTAGTTCACACTCTAAAGAGGACTGATCAAAGCGGAAGTCCATGGCTACCGGCTACGAGAGGTGGCGACTTGGCGTTCTTGCGAGTGATTCTTATTGCGCGCTAAGTCCAGATATCGCTCCCTTTCCGCTGAGTCATTCTGCCGCTCCGCATAGATTTCCAGATTGATCTTCTCTTTGTCAGTAAACACTGGCTCGTGGCCTTTTGCTTCTGAAGCCAAGTCGCGCGCGGCTGCGTGATAGTTCGAAGCCTTATCAAAATCATTGACAAGCCGACCATGGTGTTCTAGTGCCGCAGACTTCACGCTGTGGCGATGATCGCGCTGCTCGCGTGATTCAAGAATTGTGCGAGCAAGGTAATCGGTGAGGTTTCGCACTTCGACTTCACGCAGGGTTCCGGTTTGGTGATTACCAAGATGTAACGATGCAATCTTCTTAGTTTCTAGAAAATGTTGTAATCGCTCCTTCGCCTGCTCGACAGCTAAACCCGACATTATCTCTCGCGCAACCGCCCTCCCCTGCCAATTGATGTCGGAATCACTCCTGGCGGCGTGCTTTTCCCATTCGTGCACTTCTCGCAATAGGTTTGAATCGCGGAGCGTTTCGGCGCTTGCTTCGAGTGCATTGATTTGATGACGCTCGTATCTTGGGTCAGGCAGGGTCAGGCCGTTTTGCGATCGAGAACGTTGCTCAGGTGCATGCGCATTCTCTAAAACATCGAGCACTTCACGCGCCAGATCACGATCTTCAATGAGCGGTTGGCGGCGTTGTTCAATTTGTCGAACAATTTCATCCCGGACGTTGCTGAGGTGTTCAACGTCGGCAGATGCTTGCTGCCTCCCGGCCTGTGAATAGTTCATTCGTGCCAGCGAGTGCCAATTAAGATGTGACGCGCGTTCGGGTATCAGCTTTGTGTCTTCCCGCCGACGGGCGATCTGCTTGTCTAACGCAGCCAGTGACCAGCGATCTCCTCCAACTTCATAAGTCGCCAAGTGAACGGACGCTTCAAAATTCTCCAGCCTGGCGTTGCGAGCCATGAGGCCGGCACGCGCAACGTTGAGTTGAGCGCCGAGTATTGCGGCCTCGTCATCAGTGTGCACCGGCGCATTATGCTCACGCGCTAGGGTCAACCTAAGCTTTTCCAGTTCCAAGACTCTTTCTGGAAGATTCAACCTGACCGCCTGGTTCTGAAGTTCCGACAGAGTATTCCGAGACAGAATCGGATCTAGTCGTCTATCAGCAGGCATCTCATAACGCTTAATGATACTTTCTTCGATCTTAGCCAAGTTGCCGCGTAGAGAGCCTACATCTTTCCCCAGGGCGGCAATCTTGTTCTCTCGCGCTTCTTCAAGTTGGGTTAGTGTATCGGCGTGTCGAGCGAGATCAGCTTCAATCAAATTATTGCGAACCGTATGATTTGCCTGACCAAATCGTGCCCCACGTGCGGCGGCACGGCGCCTAACGTCAAGTTTGGAAATATTTCGCTCCTCAGAAGTTGATTGATCGACGACTTCAAACCTGTAGGTCTGACCATGTTGGACAGCTCGGTCGTGCCACGCCTCGGCAAAAGCCAGGCGGTATTCAAACTCTAAGTGTTTGCCAAGTGCAACACGCAAATCATTGTTGCGATCCTCGGCAGACTGTTCGTTTGGATTCCAGCTGGTTGAAATCTGTGCGTGCTCTATTGAAGCGATGGGCCGGCGAGTCTTATTTGGTCGCGCCTGCTGTCGATTCGAATCTAATTCGTCGCTTCTTTCTAGAGACTGAATGTTCCTGTTGAGGTCTGACTCTTCCCTAGCCTTCTGGTACTTGCGGGCGAGCCTTTCCCAAACTTCTGCGGGCGTTAGTTGAGGTTGCTTCTCTTTGGATTTAACATATAGAGCCTGTTGTTTGTCGATCGCCGCGAGGAACCTGTCTCCGATGCGTCCATTAACGATGACCTCTTTTCCATTTTCGATTGCGCGGTGAGGAAGCAAAGGTTTCGGTATCCGAGCTATTCTTCTCACCCAGCCAGTTCCTCGTTCAACGATCTCCTTACTCATAACAATGTGAGCATGCGGGTTCTGGGAGTTGCGATGTATGCCAGCAACCCAAGTGAGTTCTTCGGCGTTAAGTTCCGCAGCCATCCCTTTCATGGCTTCGCGGACTGCCTCACGAAATCGCTCCTGCTTGTCATTTTCATTCGCACCTAACTTGTCGAAATCTTCCGTTTCGATCATTACAGAGAAGTGAATGAGATCATTCTTTTCAGGCCGCCCTTCGACAGGATCGAGAATGCGGTCGGCACGGTGGTATGAGAGATTGTCCTGGTCATCGCTGAATAGACGTCGAGAGCCGGGACCCTCACGTTCCAGGTCTTTGTCCCGCTCCGCGATATAGCGGGTGATACGGCTGCCGCCGGAGCCGCCGCCGGTAGAGAGGATATGAAAGAAGACTCCCATAGGAGTTATTTCGACTTTCGAGAAAGCGGCTCTTGTTTGATCATCCCGAGAAGGGCAAGCTGACTATAGGTTGGAGTGCCAGATACGGCGGCTACTTCCTTCAGGTCGAATGCGGGACCTTTCCATTTCTCTCGATCATCCGGCGTCAGAATTAAGAAATAGGTGTTGGCTTCTTCCGGGTTTGGCCCAACTGGGATGGCCCACATCGTAGAGCGGGTCGGACTTATGAAGGTGTAAAGATAGTAGTAGTTTCGAATGACGACCGAACGGCCTTCCAGACCGTAAGCAGGTGGTTTCGGATGTTTCCACACTGTTGCTTCGACCTCGTTGAAGGTGGGAGGAAACGTAGCGTTGACTTTCTGATACTGCCTGAGACCTTTGATGATGTTAAGAATGGGATCGATTTGAGGAATCTCAGCCTTTGCTTTCCATTCCGCTGCATAGGACGAATAACCCCAAGCTCCTAAGTACGTGACGATCGCGATTAAGAGCAATCCATAAGCGAAACCGAATCGACGCTTTCCAGTCTTTCCTTCTACTCCGCGCATCTGTTCTACGCCCCTAGCAACTCAACTTTTAGCGTCTGCCCACTCAGCCGTTTTTGAGTAATTGATTTCGGTCGCTCGCTACTTGATCCAACTAGCGATTGAGGACCGGCGCCTGCTGTAGAGTCTGCAGTTACACTTTTCAACTTGGCTTCGCCATTCGATTCCTCAACTTCTCTTGTCCTCTCCATTGCTGCCACGGCCTCAGCCAAACGAGGGGGTGCAACTAATGCTCGCTCAGGGGGAACTGCAATATCGCCTGTGTCACCGCGAGCTAGAAAACGAAACAGAATCGGATCGGCGGTATCTATGATTGCAATGCCCTGGCGATACTTGACCATTCTTCGTAGTTCAGGGGCTTGCCGAAGATCGCGTCGGCTTTCAGAGACGCGCTCAGCGTCATTGTTAGTGCCGGTCGCATCAACTTCGGTGCGCGAAAGTACCGTTGTGGGGCCAAGCATTGCTGATGCGTAAGCGCCGGTCTCTGGATCAATTCCAGGGAGGAATATTTGATTCCTCATGCCGGCTAACACTGCTTTGCCGCCATTCTCCTGAAACTTCCTCTTGATTTGTGGAACGTCTTGGAATCCCAAGAGGTACGGTGTGTTCCGAAACCTCCCAATCTTCAGCTTGTCTTGCAGCTTTGGCGGCGCAATATTTCCAGCTTCATCAAGTGCCATCAACACCGGAGTTGCGCCTCTCTTAGTGGATGCTTGCATCTCAATCGCGGCTAATCCGAAAAGCAGCTCCAGCAGAATGTGATATTCGCTGGCCTGAGTCTCCGACATCACGATGTAGATAGCAGTACCTGGCTTGCGAAGGTCGGCAAGATCAATCTCCCGCACTCCGCGACTCAGTTCATCCTCTGACGCGCTTTTCAATACGCGCATAGCGTTCGGCGAGCGCAGAGGCGCAATCTTGTTATTTAGGCCGGTGATTACGCCGCCTTGAGTCTTCTCGGCATCGACCTTCGTAAAGTTACCCCATTCAAGTTTCGCTTCATGGTCTCTGGAGTTGTCCATGTCATCGCCAAGCTTTTTCAAATCATTAAGCGATAGATACTCCTTGATCATCGGAAGTGTTGGATTGACTGCAATCGTCGGAAGGTGAAGACACAGCGCTTTCATCAATGCAGTCTCACCAGAAATCCAATAATGGGTACTGTCGTTGACCTTCATGTTTTCAGGTTCGTACCCTACAACAATGGAGGCTATTGAGTGCGCTAGCTCACCGTTGCCTAAGCAGCGCGGCAGCGGATTCCAAAGGTCGGATAAGTCGGGATTCTCCAAATCAATTCGGTAAACGTGATCGTAGTATCTAGCGGTATGCGCATAGAGTTCACCCTTGATATCCATAACGAGGACTGAGCCCGACTGAGCCCAGTCTCGGAGGATGTTCATGTAAAACGTGGCTGACTTTCCTGAATTCGAAGGCCCAAAAAGACCGGTGTGAACGAGAAGATTTTCCAGCCTCAAGATCAGATCGTATTGACGAGGACTCAGCGCAGAACTGAGTCTGCCAATCCTTACTGCGCCACGAGGCAGGGGTTCGCTCGATGAATGAGCCAAACCCTTTGCCTTGAGATCTGCGATGCTCGCCCACCGCGCCGATCCATGAGTGAGTCGTTGGTTGATGCTGTAGTACGGATAAGCCAGTGAGACTGATTCAAGGACTCCAACCAAAGCAACCATGAATGCGCCAATCAGAACAAAGACCATCCACTTGAAACTGAGATTGATAAGTTGGCCAGATTTGAAGAATAGGTAACCGGCAACAAAACTACTCAGGAGCAGTGTGCCGCCTCGCGATAGGTCCTGAAGGAATCGAGTGGCGGCGTGGAATGAATCAAGGTCTGGCTCGTCGGCGGGACGTGGGATGAAATAGTCAGCATCGATTCTTTCAGCTCTCGCGCGAAAGTTCATGGCGCATCACCTTGGCTCTGGGCTACTTAGTAGAAATGCTCTTAGCCCACTGTTCAAGCTGGGCTCTTTCAGAATCGGGCAATTGAGTTTGCTTGAAGTGACGTTGCTGCCAACCGGCCGAGATTACTGCCGGGAGTGGCGCAAATGGATTTGGATACAGAATCCCGTCCAGTTGCATCGATTCAAAGTATCGGGCTCCAACGGTCGTATTCTCCGAATCTGGTAGTCGAATTAATAGTCCTGGTCCATCAAAACGATCCTGCGGAACTGAAAGTACTTCCACAGACAAGCTGGCTGGCGAGTAGCGCAAATGAACCGTTCCGTTCGGCATATGAAGAACGCCAGATTGAGACGTCACCCATTCGCGAGGAATCAGATCCCGTTGGACGATACCATCTAGAATCTGATCCACGTTCCGTGGCGGCGTGCCCCTAATGGCGCCCTCTGCTACATAAGTCATTGAGGCGATGGCTACGGCAGTCACATCGCGAAGGCGCTCTGCGGTGCGTGGGACTTCGCTGTTCGGCCAGCGATAGTTAGCCGAAGCAACCTGTGAGATGCGACCAGTCTCCCCCTCACCGATCGCGACGTGCGCCTCCACGGTCGCCATCTCACCGCTCCGTTGTCGTTGAATAATTAGGGGCAAGAGAAACAGCACTAGGAAAGCTCCTACCGCAACAGAAACTATGGGCCAGATGTTTCCTCTTTCCCTCATGCTGCCTCTCGCAAACGTATGACTCTTTCGCAAAACACTTCCTGGATCATTTGATCGATAACCAGATCCGGTGTTTGAGCCGTTCTTTCTAAGCGCGGTAGACCAAGTTCGAGGTTGGCAAGGTCGTCTGCTCCCCGCGCGATGAATCCGAGATAATCGTCGATTACTTCTGCGGTTAGGATTGCCTGATTGTCTGCCAGAAGTGCCTGGAGCAGAGCTATCGACTCACGAAGGCCCGGCTTGTCTCTCACTGTAGGCATCATTATGCGAATGTACCGAACTATCTTAATTACCTGGGTCGTGAGATCTGCCGGCGCATGTGGCACCCGCGAATGAAGAATCCTCATCTCTTCGAGGTCGGTAGGCAATCTAACTTTGGTATATACGCATCGGGAGCGGAGCGGTGGATGTACTACATGTTGGTTATTGGAGGTCAAGATAACGATTGGTTTTTCGTCACTCCTACGAACGCCTATGTGCCCATTGTTTTCTGCGAGACGAGGAATTGAAGCATGGCCATCGGTGAAGAGTTGATAGAAAAAAGCCTGGCATACTTGCGGGAGCTTTTCGAACTCATCCAGTTTTACAATCGGTGTAATACCAGTGCTCGCAAGATAGTCATAGGCTTTTAGTACTTCACCAAGGTTCAAGAATTCTTTTCGCCATTGTTGATCTCTCGCTTCTCGAAGACTCATCTCTCCAGATTCAACGGCCTGAACTACAAAACTATTTTGCCCTTGATCGTCCCATTCGAAGAGAATGTCCTTAAGTTTCAGATCGTCCATACCTTGTAATTCAAAAAGTGGCCGGTTGCAGGAATAAGCCAAGGCGTCAACCATTTCTGTCTTTCCACCGCCCCTTTCACCTTCTGCTAATAACGGCATCCCAGACTTTAATGACTGGCAGAGGTCTTTGAGGGGACGTAGTTGGAAGATGTAGCCAGACTCGCGGGCTACCAACTCTGCCAGAGCCTCCCGGCCGTCTTCACGAACGAGTTGACGAGGATCGATTATTTCGCGGTGCGGATCGACCGGAATCATGGTTTCCCATCCTGCGTGCCGATAGTCTTTGCAACCATCCCTCGCTGCTCGTCATTCATTAGCGGTAGAGCTGCGCGAGTCTCCTCCGGTGTCCCGAAGAGAATCAGTTCCATAACTTCTCGGTCTGTCAGTGAGGTCGCAGCTCTTGCGAGTTCGTCATCTCCTGGAGCGTCAACCGCGCGAATTTCTTTCGGCAGATCAGCGACCATTACATACGCAGGCTGACCAGCTTCTACCTTCACGAAGGCCCGCTTCCCGTTTCCACCGTTGATAAGTTGGCCCGCTTCGTCGGTGACGGGATTGAGAAGGCGATATCCCGCGCCGTTAAGGACGACAGTTCCACGTCCGGTTAGGGCGCCAGCCATCATGCCGGCCACTTGCAACCCACTCGATGCAACTTTGCTCAAGGTCTGCTTGAATCGATTGCGATCGACAGCGATGCGCTTTCCTTGGAGCCCTGCGCCGCCATCGGCACCGAGAACTTCTCCTGTCATTTTTACGAACCGATTTTCTCGAGGATCGAGGTAACCGATCACGTTCACAAAGGCGCGCTCAAGTTCGCTTCCGCTCGTGTGCCCTATCAGGATTGTCCCTTTGGGAAGAGACCAGCCTTCGCCAGTCAAGTTGCGGGTTAGTTCAAGCCGCGCATATGAATTGTTGCGCACAGTGAGAATGACGGCTTGCGTGCGTACCGGTAACATCGTGCCGAAGGGCGGCAACACCGTTGACGGCTTCTTCGTTTTCTCTTTGGACCCAGCTTTGTCTTCGAGGCTCGATGCGAGCTTCATGTTCGAAGTCTTCGGCAAAGCTGCTACTAGCTTTGGCGCGTCATCAACAACAATGCTCTGGGTCTGATTCGCCCGAGACTGCAAAGTCGCATCCGTTAGCGAATGATCGACAGTTCTTGCCTCTGGCGGCGTTGTTCCAGCAGCCTGCTGATTTGAAGATGCGCTTGCCGTTCCGAAGTCGGTTGCTGGCCCGGTCCCAGGATTCATCGTGGCACTGTAGTTTAAGCGGTAAGCGGTATCAGGAGAGATGCCTGGAGAAGCACCCGGTGAAGCCGAGGGCCTCGCTGTTACAGGGTCAGTTCCTACTGCTTCGCGAGCAATGTTGATCGCTTCGGCACTGAGTCCATTCTCAGTCTTGTTAGCATCTGGTTCGGTCTTTACGCCCGCACCGTCACGACGATTGTCAGCTAACACTTTGACATCGACGTGGTTGATTCTTAGTAGCGCGTAAAGAACGAAGCCACTAATCACGAGTAGGAGGGCAACGAAACTCCAACCGATGAGTTTCCGTTTCCAATTTTTCCTCTTGCCCGTCGTGATCTCCTTCGCCGGCGCAAGGATCGGGTTCGAGGGATCATAGAAGGCTGTCTCACTCTGAACGTCTTGATGGACATCTTCGAGCACGTCTGTGACTGTTCCTCGGCGATTGTTTCCATTACGGTTCATGGATGCACTCCTCTATTTTTCACTCTTGACGAGAACTATTGATGCTGGCTCATCAGCCGCACTAGTCTGTCCCACGGACACTCTGACTTGCTGATGAACACTAAGGACCGGAGACGTATAAGCAACGGCGTAATACACGATCCCGCCTTTAGGGATTAGGCCGGACGTATCGCTCGCTTCTGTGTGAAGCTTTTTGATCGACTCGATATTGAGAGGCTTTCCACGATCATCAAGCATTTCGATAGAGAGATCGGGAATGTCAGGTGTCAGCTTTATGCTGTCGGACGTCTTGTTCTTGACCGCGATCAAGACAACGTTGAAGCGCTTCACGTTGACACTCGGTGGTGGGCTTAGTCCAGTTCTTAAACCGTTTCGGTTGTTTCAGTGCTTCTTGCAAGGCGGTTTGCGCAGAAGACGAAGCGGTGTCTTTCGTGTCCTCAGTTTTGTCTGTTGACGATAAACGAGTAGTCGCAGGCGATGGCACCGGTAAGTTTGGAGTCGATCCAGGTGTGCTTGAAGCGACGGGAGTCTCAGCGGATGTTCGGTTTTCTTCTTCCTTGGTGTCTTCGACCGAGATCGATATTGGCGCGGCGGACTGCGTCGTCATCTCCCCCCTTTCTCCTGTGCCGTCTAGATTGACGGGCAGTCCTGCCGCGCGCCTTCGCGCAACAACCTCATCGCGGTTGTAATTGAGCACACACCGATGGACGTTTTGCGCGAGGTCCTCTACTGGATAAAACAAGAATGTTACGACGAGGCCGCTGCGCATCTGAGCAGTCACAGTAGCGGAGGGCGTGCGAGCCTTCAGATTGCGCAGTGGAGGCACAAACTGCGTACCTGGTCTCACTACTATCGCTCGCTTGTTTCGCTCAAGTGCCTTCTGGTCCACGGTCGCCATCTCGGGGTCACCGGGAATGATGTATCGCGGGCCGTCGTTGGCTGGAAGCTCAATCAGGACGCTTCCGTGTTGGGCCATCGCGAGCCTCACCACCGTCTCATCTTTCGTGACATCGACCCGCGCTTCACCAACAAAGAAATCCGCGGAAGCTGACGACGCAGGCGCTGGGGCAACCGAAGGCACTCTTTTGGCTACTCGACGTACACATCCATGACACCGCGAGGTTGTGGGCTTTGGCGGTGCTTCTTGAGCAGATACCAATATCTGCGCAGCCAAAAGTAACAAGAGAGATTTGATGGTCTTCATAGTCTTATCCTCTCAACCCTGAGTTGAAGTTGCTCCCGTTTCTGCTTCACTGGAACTGAGTTCCTTGTAATCAAGCGCATTAATTCGAAATCCCGAGCGAAGATTTCTATCGAGACGGAACGTTCCGCCTTCCGGCGCATCCGGCAGCAACTCGACAGTAAGCAAAAGATGCTTTATGACATGTTTGCTTTGGTTCTTAATCACCATGTCAATTTCTTGCGTCCCGTATATCTTCACTGTTAGCGGTTTACCCGGAGCATGCTCCAGGTATTCAGGCTTCCATGTGGCGTTCCATTGCTGTTCGCGTTGGGTCTGAAGGATTTTTTGATCAGTGAGATACTGTGCGAACTTCTTGGCCTGCCCTGGGACCATCAGCCTAAGCGCGGCTTCAATGTCCTTTGACCGAGAAGTCTGGTCCACTCGGTAGAGAAATTCGAGATAGGCCTTGACCACATAATCCATATCGGCGATTTGCAGTTTGTCTTTCTCCAACCGAATGGCTTCCGTCGCGCCCAGTTCCCTGTCATTGATCATGACGGTTCGGCCTGACGACATATCAACTACAATGCGATCGGGTCGCTGAATTGCTTTGTAGACGACGCCAACAACGGCGACCGCTGCAATAACAAAGGAGATAGTGATTAACCACGATTGGCGACGGATGGTGCGCACATCTGCCGGGTCGCGATAACAGATGACTGGACCGACGGAAGGAAGTTCATCACGCAGAGGATTTTCGGCTTGGGTTGCTGAACTTGTTATCGATAGGTTCAAAACATCTGCGCTCATCGTTTTCTCCTTAACGAATCTCTACGTCACGATCAAATCCGCGTCGACGTGTTCGCTATACAACTCGCGTTCCATTTCGCTCGTTCAACTAACTCGCTTCACCAAGCACCCTGTTGTAAAACACAACACCCAAAGTGCATGTAAAATCCAACACCTCTCATTGAAACTTCAAGAAGAGAGCCAGTGATTGTTCTAAGGCGAATGTGTGAAGTGGAGTGATGCGAGAAGGTCCAAAAACTCAAGTCGTCTCAGGCGAGAAAATTTTATCGATAAGATTCTCTGGTTAATCGATTAAGATTCTCTGGTTAACGGGGAGCTAGACTCGCTCGACTAAGTGAACCGATAATCCCACCAGAGCGTTGTTATCAAGCATGAGCGGGATAATATATAGTTCGCTGGCTATAAACTACGACTATAGAAGATTCTATGTGGACGGTGCTTTCAATCATTGCCGCTATTTCCTTGATGGCCTACTGGCGCGGGCCAAATACGGTTTGGGGAGGAACCACTGCGGGCACAGTCGTTGGCTTGATAGTCGCAATTGTTTCTTATCTCTTGAGTAACGGGTTTCACGGGTCTACGATCGGAAAAGGCTTTGTAGTGGGAACTATTTTAGGGTTATTGATGGAATTGCCAGCTACATTATCGGGCTGGGCAAAAAGAACAAAAGAAGGATAGGGCCTTAGAGGAGTACAAAGCATGGGCTGGCAAAAAGTCATCTTTAGCCAAGAGCAAATCAGCAACGGCGAATATCAGCACCTTCATGATCAGTTTGAATCGGCTTTTGTAACGGATCCGATCCGCTACAATGATGTTTGCGTTGGTACGACTTACCCGCTCGACAGTTTGGTCGATGACTCGGACGATCCTCCCACAATCACCGCATATTTTTCACCAGATGCATCGCGGTACTTCTCGAACCTGATCGCAGCTTACTCGCCACAACCTTGCGATGCTCCCCAAGGAATCAGATTGTCGCTTTCGTGTGTGGATCATGATAAGTGGGCTCGTATTCTTGCGGACTCATAAGGGGAGCCTTGGGTCACTAGGTGCGACAGGCGTGGTATCTCGACGCGCCAGCGAACAAAGCCTTGCAGCTGACGGCGCGATAGCATTTTTCTCAAGTAGTCTTGTTCCTTCAGCTTGGATGCTGATCGCGCGCCGCAGCTGAAGGCAGGCGTTATGCGCCTTAGGTGAATCTAATGACTAAGCTCAACTGGGATAAGGAACAATTAGATCACCCAATCTGGAGTCGTGACTTTCGCAAGAAGAGTGACTACGAGCGATCTCCGAAAACAACTCACGTAGCAATTCCAAAGAAAAGAAAGTGGCCCAGAGTGCTTATTCGCTGCGAGTTCCCCGGTTGTAAGAATCGTCTAAATCCAAAAAACGTAGCTCGCCACATGCGGAAAATACATGAAGTCTTCCTGCCGCCTAACTCAAAGGAGACCATTGATAGCGTGGACATAGTGAATGACTTCGAAGGCTTTGTGGGCGGCGGCTACCTGGAGGCTACCGACAAATTGAAGGAATGCCGGTACTTCCTAAATCAAATGGAACGAACGTGTGCCTTCGATGAATTTAGATGGCTGACAAGTGCTTTCCTCTCCGCGGCCCGCGCGGCGATGGATTGGCTTGCGACCAGCGCTCACTATGCCATTCTGGGTGATGGACCTTGGGATATGGAGAAAGACGAAGCAGCGATAGGAATTCTCCGGAAGCACTTTGAAATGACAGAAGCGAAAGGATCAGGCAAGGTCTTCGCGCAATCCCCGCGCGATCCTCTTTTGCAGAAGTTGTGTGCTGATCGGAACGAAACCGCGCACAATGGACCTTTGTGGATCAAACCTGAACACGTCAATGATCCCAGTGAATTCAGATTTGGGTGGGATAATGTGGCCGTCATTGACTTTGCTAGGAATGTAATTCGTCGGTTGACCGATATTCAGCATGAGTTACGCCCTGACTTGACTGGCCCTGGCGAACACACCGACCCGCAGTGAGCACGGCTAAGCGGACGCCGCGCTAGTGCCCACCCAGCCGTGGCACCTGATGGGGCGAGCGGCTCATCGGGGCGGAGTCGTTTTGCGCTAGCGATAGAAAGCGGCGATGGTATTCGGTATTATCCCGGCGATACTTGAATGGATTCGCGCCGCCGCGTCAACTCGACCGTTGGATTGCTGCTCCACTCTTTTGAAGAATGCAATATGAGCCGAGTCTTTCTACTAAACATCGGATCAAATAAAGCACACACGTCCGTGGCGCGCAGTCCACGCTTTCAGGACGATTCATTTATCTTCGTGCCTTTTCCGAACGCCGGTGGTGCTTGGGTTCGCGATTACCCTCGTGTGTGCAGGCCGTTCATTCGCACAATGTCCTTGGAAACTCATGACGATCCAGATTGGCCGAATCTTACTTACGGCGATGATTGCGCCAACGGCCGCGCCGGTTCGCTCCAACGGGTCACTGAAGGTGACATACTCTTATTTTGGGGGATGCTCTGGGATAACCGCGGAGACTCTTGGCAACACTTTGATGGCTCCTGTGGTTGGTATTTGTTCGGGGCGTTGCGTGTTTCGGAAATTCTTCACGGGGGTCAGCGCGCGACGCATGCTCGATCGGAAAACGTTGCCCGCGCCCGGCGAAACGTTCATTTCGTGGGCGGACCTTTGCCGCAAACACATCGTGTCTTTATCGGCGACCCGCAATACTCGACACGGTTCGGACACGCAGTGGATCTACAGGTTTATCGCGAAGATGGTCTTCTTTACCGCACGATCCGAACAGCCGACGGCCAAGCACTTACACTTAATGGAACCCCTAAATGGAACAGCAGCCTCCGATCATGCCGTCCGATTTGGGATTTGGACGCCGCAAAAGATCTCAGACTTGCTCGGACGGCTCGTGACGCTATCGCGGCGACAAACGATTACAATCTTTTGGCTGACATCGGTGTTTGAATGCGCTTCCTACCGATTGACACCTACGAAAAGTTCAGTCAACTCGCCGGCGGGATCGAATCGATCATTACGGCGCTTGGGATTGTTGTCGGCGCGATTTGGGCATACCGACGGTTCGTCACTCAGGAGGAGAAGTATCCTTACATCACGTTTTCAGCAGATATCAACTTCATTTGTTGCCAGCGCGGATATTGGATCGTCGAGCTGATTTCCATCATCGAAAACAAAGGCAAAGTACCTCACAAATTCCGCCTATTCGATTTCGATTTATTCGCTATATTTCCACAGGATGATGTCGAGGTTAACAAGGACTTCGGTGGGCAAGCATATTTCCCACATGAAATTGTGAAGGGCTCATGGAAGCCGAAACGATTCTCGTACTTCTTTATCGCACCTGGTGCCACGTCCAAGTACTCTTTCGTTGCGCGCGTGCCTGACGACGCCTCTGCCATCATGCTTCATTCCTGGTTCGAGTACGAAGATCGGCGAAAGGCGGGTCACACTGCTGAAAAGACGGTCGCTGTACCGGATAAAGCCGCAACAGGCCCCTTTAAATGAAATTGAACTTATTATGGCGGCAGATAGATAGCCTTGCAGCTGACGGCCCGATAGTATGATTGTCAAGTAACTTCTTCCTTCAGCCTGAATGCTGAACGCGCGCCGCAGCTGAACGCCGCGTTGGCTCCCTTTACCGTTATGGAACCTGTCTTTGCACTACCGTACTCTGAGTATTTAGCGGCGAATCTCTTGAATCGTCACTACAAGACGCGCGCTGGTTATTCGCTGTTCGTTCCCACCTCTCGGCAAGAACAAGGGATCGACTTACTGCTAACGAAGCGAATCGGAGGCACTCTCAGATGTGCTTCATTTCAGGTCAAATCGTCGCGCACATATTCGCCCATGCCAGCGAAAAGAAAAACCACAATTCGTTTTTCCTACTATACTTGGTTCAATACTTTTCAGGTTCCTAATCAGGCGGACTTTTTCTTACTGGTGGGTATTTATCCACCGGAGCAAAACAGAACGAAGAAAGCTACTTACACATGGTGGGAATCTGTCGTACTCTTGTTTTCCCAAGTTGAGATGCGTAGCTTCGTTGCGGATGTAAAAACCCGAAGCGGCAGTCCGGACAAAATGTTTGGCTTCGGTTTTGATAGCGCCTCTAAGATCATCCTTACTCGCGGCGATCAAAACCGATCCATGCAGGATTATTCAGCGCACTTGTTTGAAAACAAACGATTGGAAATCGACCAATTTTTCGGCTAATCGGTTCCGACGCACTCAACCAATCCCTGGAAAGATCGCACAAGGCAAACTAGCTATTTCGAAATCGCGCCGCCCGCTTCAACTCAGTCTCTGGGCCGGACCCTGTTGTAAAACACAACACCCCAAGTGCATGTAAAATCCAACACCCTCACTGAATCTCGATGAAAGAATCTTCTCTCTCAGTCGTGCTCCGCGATGGACGAGTCGGCTTATTCGCATAATCGCGTTTCGGATTTTGAAATCCAACTAAAGCGATGATTGATCTAACGTACTGTTGTGTCTCACGATAAGGTGGAATTCCTCCGGTGATTTGGCCTCTGCTGTTAATTACTTTTCCTGTCGGTAGAACAAGCGGTCTTCCAGTACGAAATGATTCAACCGTCCCTTCTCCGGCGTTATAGGCCGCGAGCGCAAGGTCTATCCTTCCTCCAAATCTTCTGAGCAAATCGCGAAGATATCTTGCCGCCGCATCAATTGCTTGTTGCGGGTCATGCGGATTACTCAGTCCATATCTGATCGCAGTATCCGGCATGAATTGCATTGGTCCGCGCGCGCCTTTCGGACTTACTGCGTCCAGTCGGTAGCGCGACTCGATGAAGCAAAGAATTCTAAGAACGCGAGGATCAACTCCATAACGTCTCGATGACTCCGAAATGAAGGGCTCAATCCGACGCGCACGATCACGAATGGATACGTCGTTGTCGCTCGGAATCTGCGACGCAGCCGTCGAGGTCAAGGCACGCAATACCAGAACTAGTAACAGCGCTTTACAAAACATGACGAGGTTGTTTGTGCAAAGCGAGTTCCACATCAGTGGCACAGCGTTTGAGAAGGAATGGCTCGAAAGTCAACTCTCTCGTTAACGCAATTCAGTTAGCGAAATTTCAATCGATGTTTGATCGAAGGAGTGTAGGACATGAAAAGCATAATCGAAGTAACAGCTTATCCGGGACTGGATTACTCGCGCGCGGCACTAATCGGAAGAAAACTGGTAGCGCTCGGCATAGGTGTGAAAGCAACGAACGGCATTGTTGCGACCGCGCTCATGCTAACGCTTGGGTTGGTATCAGCATCCGCGCAGACTCCATCCGGTTCGTTCTTTAATGGTAACAGCGCGCAGCTCGGAAACAGCTTGCGCTCTATAACCTTCTTTCTCGCGGCAGCAATGATCATCGCGGGAATCATCTTCGTCGCAGTTGGGATCGTTACATCAGGGCTGCGCGAGTCACTCTCAACCTGGAAGTTCATAACCGGAGCCGCCTGCTTCGCCTTTGGTGGCATTTGTGCGGCCGTTTATGCCTTCAGTCAGGGTGATACGGTTCCATTGGATAACCAGTTCTAAGCAATGCCTAACTAACAACTATCTTTCGTGTGCGGCTTGTGCCGCAGAGGTGATGGCATGAGGGCGCGACCTATCCGCCGAAACATTTACTTGCCAGTCGTACGCTTCGGCGTTGCCGACAGCGACTGGTTCACCGTTTTGCTGATTTCTTGCGCAGGTTATCTGGCACCGGTCCCATTCGGCATTACGGTTCTCTACGTGCCACTGCAAATGTGGACTTGGCTCCTGGCGACTGCAGGAAGCATTGCATTCTTTAACTACATACGGATTGGACGCAAACCTTACTGGCTACAGCACAAGCTTAAGGCGCTGTTTTTTCACCATAGACAACATCGCGCGATTCCAAACGGAAGAAAACGCGCGTTCACGCGCTCATGGATTCTTAACAATGAAGCGGCGCATGGTTGGCTGAGGTCCGATCCTCAATCTAAGCGATCCAGTTCGACATTGATCTTGCTCGATCATAACAGTCGTATTCAGGAGGCAATTGAAGAACGATGGAACGAGTCCTTGCTTATGACGAACTAACGGACGAACGAGACCTTCGTCGCCAGGCGGTCGCACTAGTGCGCCCCTCTGGTAGAAGACGCGATTCGTCAATTGTAGGGATCTACAGAGATGCTCTGCGACACAAGGACGGCGCCCTCACAGTTGCGTATCAGGTGGAAACACCCGCGACGATGTTTGCGGATGATGCGCTTGTCGACATTCGTTATGACGACCTCGCACGAATGCTGGCCTTCGACAAACCTTCGGGTACTTTGGTGCAATTCAGATATTCGACGACTCCTGATCCCGGACAAGCGATTACCAACGTGATTACTTCACGGGCACTTGCAGGCACTCACACGTTGGCATCATTACTTCAAGCATCAAATCTCGATTACCTCAGAGGCACAGCGCAGAGTCTTCCCTATCGGCGAAGTGTGTTGACTATGTGGATACGAGTTCCGCCGAAGAAGCGCGGCAATGCGACAATGAGTGCCCTCGCTGATTTCGGAGATGCGTTTCGACAAGAAATGAGAGAGCGAGGATTTCTTTCAACTCTACGAGACCTTGCTCAGATCTACTCTCGGACGGCCGACGATTCAGTAGTTCGACGCACCCTCGAAACTGAGCAGCAAGCTTACAACCATGCAAATCGAGTATGGAGACTCTTTGAGAATTCGTCTCCGCTTACACTGCGAAGGTTCACTCGTCAGGAGATCTGGGAAGCTGTGTTCTACGGGCACTGCCAGAATAGCAACTCCTCTCCGATTTTGCCTGACAGACCAGGCAGAGATTTGCGTGACTTTCTGTGCGGCGAGACTGTCGAGGGGGAGCTGAACTATCTAATGCATGGGGAATATCCCGTGACGATAGTTTCAATGTTCATACCGCCAAACGAGTTCGTGACAGCCGACGCGCTCAGAAGCTTAATAGGACGGCGCGATTTCAATCTCCGTCACACGATCGTTACCGAGTACCTTTTCCCTGAGCAGCGCAAAGAGACTAAACGTCTAGATCGCCGCATCAAGCAAGTCAAGCGAACGTTTACCAGGAAAGATAACCCTGAGGGAGCGGCGGCACTGAGAAGTTTGCGAGCCGTGCGCGAGGAAGTTGCTGGCGCACGCGAGTCGCTCCTGCCGACCCGCTTCTATGTTCTCCTGTATGGGGAGCGCGCAAGAAACCTTTCTGAACTGAAACAGTCTGTGGAGGTTCTGGATGAACAATGCGAAAGGGTGGTCTCTGCCATTCGTCAGATACCCGGCGCTAACGCCGACCGCGAAGAGCCTGAGGCTTTACGCGCTCTATTTGCCACAGCTATCGCCGGTGAATTAAGTCCTGGTCTTACCGGACGCGAGTTGACGGAAGTAGCGAACTCGGTGGTGGCTTTGACTCCTACAGAAGATTCCTGGCAAGGAGCGACCCGACCGCACACGTTGCTTTCAACCGCCACCGGAAGGTTAGTCGGAATCGATCTCTTTGACCGAAATCAAATTCCCTCACCGCTCATTCAAATCATTGCAGCTCCGCGCGGCGGAAAATCGATACTGATGGCTCAATTCGCCTGCGACATTTTGGCAAGTCTCAGTGACGCAAGCGTTAACGCGATCGATATCGGCGAAACCTTGCTGCCACTGGCGACGGTCCTGTGTGGCCGATATATCCGCCCTCGGCCAGACGAAGTGCGCGCCATCAACATCTGGTCATATCCCGAATTGAAAGATGGCGAGATGCCTGACGATGTACAAAAAGCGTTAGTTGTCGGGGATCTCAAAATGCTGGCGCGCGTGAGAGATGATGATAAAACCGCAGAGGATATTATTAGCGCGGTCGTGGCTCAGGTTTACGAGAACATCGTCTCTCAGAACGGACCGGGTCGGCCTCTGTTTGAACCAGTGCTCTCACACTTTGTCGCTCAACTCAGGACTTACCCGTTCGACGCTGAAATAGTCCGTGAGCGACGCGAGACTCTCGTCCTGGCTCTGAATAATTACATTGGTCATCCCTGGCTTGATGCCCCAACTCATCCTGACTACGAAGAGAAGTCTCCTTTCGATGTGTTCGAACTCGGATCGCTAAGAGACTTTCCTAGTGACATCAAGCTTTCGCTGGCCTACCGCATTGCTGCACACGTCGCGCGTTCTATCGGACGCCGGCGACCAGACGGGACGAGAGCGCCGACCGCAAATCTCTTCGACGAAATGTGGGAGATCAAGGATGAGTATCCGTTCATCTTCAAGGTGCTTCAGCACGCCGGTCGCAAAGGTCCCAAGGAAAACTCAATAACCATATTAGCGACACACGCCTTCGAAGACATTGAAGATGTCGCTTCGCTCTCGAAGACCGGGAATGTGATCTTTGTAGGAAAGCAACTCGGTGACTTCTCGAAGATAGTCGCACATGCAAAGTTATCGGAGAACGGAGCGACAGCCATCAGTCACATCAAGACTGCGCCGGGAAGGTTCTCTCAATTCGTGATGGTAATTGGAACCGGACCAGATCAGGTCGTCGAATTGGTGCAACACGAACTCAGTCCTTTGATGCTTTGGACTTTAACGACCAATGCCGATGAAAGGAACGCTCGAAGCATCGTTTCTGCTTATCACCCAGACTGGTCGGAGACACAAGTTCACGCATGGCTAGCTCAGCATTACCCGCGCGGCCTAACAGCCGTAGGACTTCGAGAGATCGACGAAACGCTTCTCGAAGTTGCAGCTGAAAGTTCTGGATTGAAAAGGAATAAACCATGAGATTCCTCAAACACCTACTACTCGGCATTTTGCTCGGTGCAGTCCTGGCGCCATCGACCACCCATGCCCAATGGACCGTTTTCGATCCAGCTCAATACTCGCTTCAAATCGAGCGTCAGATTGAGGAAGCAAACCGATGGCTGGAGCGCGTTAGGCAGTATTCCGAAGAGATCAACAAGTTGGCCGAACAACTCAGCACCATGAAAGGTGTGTTAGGTCAGGCAGAAAAGCTTGTGCTTCACAATGCCAACCTGACTCGCACGATGGCTCAAATCGGTCAAACGGTGCGCGATGTCTTCGCCTTGAAACGTGCGATTGAGACGATGGTGATCTCACGCCTACGCATGATCAAGTCGATCAAAGTTCGATTGATGAACGGTATCTTCGATCCAGAAGCTGACTTGCGCGATTTCGAGGACTATCTGCGAAATTCTATTGGCCGCACTGCGCAAGACAAGATCGCAACGATGAATCGGATTGCAATGTTTGATGCGACACTGGCTCGCCTTTACCACGATCTTCAGACAGCCGAAGCAAGACAGGCCGGAGCTGCACTCGAAATGAAGCAGGCCAAAGACAAGCTAGACGGCGAACTAGCGAAACCCCAAGCCGAACAATGTGCTTCTTGCATCTCGGATCTCAAACTTGAGATCACATCATGCGAGAAAATGATTGCAGATCTGGATGCGCAAATCACGAATTTGTCCACTCAAATTGAGGATCGAGTGAAGCTCTACAACCTGACTATGGAGGAACGAGTGCGGATAGCAAATCGGGTAAAGGCAACAGATGAAGCATGGGACAACCTCAACATAGTCAAAGAGAGTATTTTCACTGCGATCGAGAGGGGTGGTATGCCGCCTCCGCCGAGAAGACCGTAGGTCGTAAGGCAGGCATTACGAGGGAATGAGCAATGAATCTCAAACGAGCATTAACGTTTAGCATCCTTGTGGCAATTCTGCTGCTTCCAGTAGTGGTGCAAGCACAGGCACCAACCCCGTCACCCTCGCCGGTGAGATCACTGTCGGAAAACATCGCGGCCCTGACACAACGTGCCGCTTCGCTTCTGCCCTCCTTCGACAACGAAATCGTCTCGAAGTTGATCGGTTGGTTCGAACTCCTGGCGTGGGTTATCGGAAACTGTTTGGCTGGCTTCGCGATGTTGCGTATTGTGCGCGAGGATAATGGCGAGGGTTCCAATCTCTATTGGTGGTTCGGCAGACTTGGTCTCTTCTTTGTGTTATCGGGAACAAGCCTGGCGATCATCAATGGTATGAGTGCTATTGGATACGAAATCGCCAACGGGAATGAAAATCGACAGCAGTCTGTCCTCCAGCAACTGTATCTAGCTCAACGCGACAGTTTCAACGATTCCTATGCCAAGTTTCAGCAGAACATGTTCACCGTAAAGGTTGACGGTCGTGAGACGGCGATTGAACCCGTCCCGATAGGTAGCGAATCGGTACTGGGCATTATTGTCGATAGTGAGAGCACGCTGAAAGACTTTGATCGAAAAGCCGATGTCTCTCAGTGGAACATCTCCACTATGCTGACCTGGCTGAACTTCGAGCGGGCGCTAATTGAGTTCGGCGATCTGATCTTGGTAATCCTTGGAGCCGCCTTACTGCTTGGGATGAAACTCGCGATGCCTTTCATGCTGGCTGGTATCGTAGACAAACATCTTGCCAGCAAAACTACGTATCCATTTTTCTATGGAGTCGTTGCTCTAACACTTGTTTGGCCTTCAGTGTCCAAGATTATTCGGATAGTGGCTTACATGTGGGGAAATGTCGCCATGGCCGTCGGCGATGGCGATCCGCTCTATATATGGAACTACGAAACAATGCGAGCGATCACGGACCCGCTTGCGCAGCCGCAGTACACAATTGCTCTAGCGGCTTTCGGTATGGGTTTGGGGGCACTTTGTCTCTACGGAACTCCCTTTATCTCTTTGTACTTCTTGTCAGGACGAATCTATGAGTCCGTAGCGACGGTGGTTTCATCCTGGATGGGTGCAATGGTCGGTACTGGCATCGAGAAATACAGCGCGGAGGCGGCAGCGTCGATAAATCGACAAGCCGAGAGCACGCAGTATAACGCGGGCTACCAGGCGGACGTGACTAGATCAGCCGGGCAATGGGAAGCCGGAAACACACGCGCGCAGGGGCAACGCACTGCTCAGCTTGCTTCCATTCAAGCGGCCTTGACGGGTCAGGTGGCAGCAACGCAGGGTAACGCTACGACTCAGAGAATGATCATTCAAGCCGCAGCGGGATTTCAGAAATCGCAAGTCGGCGCTGAGGTCGCTCGTAACGTTCGCGACACTAACACTGGAGCCTCCTTGGCTGTAGGTAACATCGTCGCGGGAGCAAAGCGCGATCTCTACATGAATGCGGGAAACACTTCGGCGGCGAAAATTGATCAAGGAGTAAGCCTAGTCAACTCGATGATTCCGCCGGAGATTCCTATTGCCAGAGGACTGGTCGAGATTCCTAAGTACGATGCAATTACGAAGCGAAACCGAACAGCGAATTATGCGACCACCGAGTTCAGCGCGGAGACGGTGCAAAACCAAGAGACCGGCGCAAATCGAATAGTGTTCTCGGCGCAGCAATACGAAAAAGCTATGAGTGGGGCCATTGATAAACAGGCCGGCGCACAAATCGCTGGCGTCAACGCTGGAGCCGGTCAAGCAATCGGAGGTTATCAACGTGGGGCCAGTCAAGCCCGCGCTGGCGTCGATCAAAACTATCAATTAGAGCTTGGCGCTAACAAGCAGATATACGTGAGCCAAGTGGATGCTGCCGGCCAGATCCGAAATGCAGGACTAGAAGCCGCGAAACTCCGACAGGCTGCAGCCGTCATTTCGGCAGTTGGACGTGAAATTTCAAGAGAAGTCGGACAGGGTATGCGCATAAGATTCTAGACAAACAGGTGAACCGAGCCGAAGAGCAGGTACGTAGGAAGCTACTTACACTTCATTTACTGATGATCGCTGATAGCCAAGACCGGCCTACAAAGATCGTGTCAAATATCTCCCGGAACGCCTTTGATTTCCCTTTTTATGTTCCCCAATTTTATTGACACGAATTGGTGTCGGTGATATAAAGCAGGGCCTTAATTAGCTCTTTTTACTCTCACATGTCCTCGGTGAAGCCTCTGTGTTTTTCTCACCCATTCAAACGTCCCGGCCTAGCTTTAGACTCAAGAACCAATCTAACTGTCAAGCATACAGGCGTCCGAACAAGATGCATAAGGGCGTCCGCCAAGAGGAGGGCCTATGACAATCTCTCGTAGAGAAATGATCATAATGATGGGTGCGACCGCTGCCACCGGATTAGTTGGCGGCTCACTCCATCGCGTCAATGCACAAGAAACGTTGCCTGCGCCGAGAATTCCTCTCGATGAATTTGTTAAGGACGCCAGCCTCCTCGCGTTATTACGCAAAGGCGTGAGGGCCATGGCCAAAAGGAAGAAGTCCGATCCTTGTAGTTGGTTCTACCAATCGGCAATTCATGGTGTCACATTCGAAGCCGTGGTTGAAGCCGCCAAAGAAGATCCCGACGTGAAAAACGTCCATCCCGCGTTATGGAATCAATGTCCCCACAACAAACAACATTCCGCCAACTTCCTGCCATGGCATCGGGGATATACGTATTATTTCGAAAGAATCCTCCGATGGCATACAGGAGACAAGACCTTTTCATTGCCCTACTGGAATTATCATAGCGAGGCCAACAGGGCGTTTCCTAAGGAATTCGGGATCATCCATCTTGAGGGCAAGCAAGACGTTCCCGATAATTCATTCTATTATCCAAGCCCAGATGAAAAGATAAACCCCCTCTACTATCCAAGCAGAGACTACTACTTCACAACTTATGAACACTGGACTAAACCAGAGGGCGGCTTTGAGCCGTTGGTTCAGTTGTCAGACTGGGCTGTTAACGTCGAGTTGCCAATGGCTAGTCCGGTATTCTTCGGCGCGACCGAACAAGACGGATTGGGCGGAGGAATTTATGATGCAGATGCGGGGACGAGAGGCCTACTTGAAATGTATCCGCATGACCAGATCCACCGCATGGTAGGTGGCATAGTCATTACGCCGGACGGCAAGGACTACGCTGGTGCGATGGCAAATCCATTGACGGCGGGCTTCGACCCTATCTTTCCGATACACCACAGTAATATCGACAGACTATGGGCGGAATGGTCGTGTATGACCGGAAAGGATTGGGGACCGCTGCCACCAAAGACGTGGTTCGACGAAAAACCTTGGACCTTCTTTGATATTGATGAAGAAGGTAATGCGGTGAGAAAGAACGAGCCGAGGAAAAACTACTTCGATCATAGGGCCCTGCAGGTGCGATTCAAATATGAGGATATGTCCTGCAACCCCCTAAAGCTACCTGACTGGATCATGGCCGCACCGGCACAGGGCCCTGTCGAACTTCTTGCTTCATCGGAATTAAGCTTGGCGACCAAAATGCCCCAAACGCTTACTGTAAACTCGACAGAATTCAGCGTTCCAGGCATCCAAAAGACTGTGATTCGTATTGAGGACTCGGGGCGACAGCGGCTGAAGGCACCGGCTGCTAACTTTCGATCTAAGGTGCTTACGAATAACCTCCTTTTGTCGATGCCCGTGAAAGAGAAGAGAGTGTTTTTACGTTTGAACAAGATAGAGATGGCTTCGCTGCATGGCACTGGTTTCGACGTCCACCTTACTGACAACCCGAGTGCTGCCTTCACGCGGAACGACGCGAGTTTCGTTGGGTCTTTAGCTCTTTTTAACCACATTCCCGGCCAGTATCCGAATCGCCAGAATCGCTCTGTTCGACGCGGAGGCACTATGGGTCGGATGCAAATGGCGGGAGAGCACAGCCAGAGTTTTGATGTCACAAGGGCTGTCGCTTCGATTGGCAACAAAAACTTGGAAGGCTTGAGCGTTGTATTTGTGCCTTATCCGTTAATGGCCTCTCCTACAAGAGAATTACTTTTGATTGGTAAGAATGCTATTAAGGTAGGCGGTATTGAATTCTTCATGCGCTGAGTTCCCACTACTCCTCGCGATATGGCGCGAAAAGCGAGATGAACAACACGAGGCCATGGATCTCGGTCGGAGATCGGCTGCGAGAGATCAAGCGTTCGGACTTGGGCAAGCGCCGTAGACATTTCGTCATCCTCGGAGCTGGTATTGCGGGACTAGTCGCAGCATACGAACTAGATAGACTCGGACATAGTTACGAAATCATCGAGGCTTCCGACCGAGTAAGCGGCCGCATTTTTACACACCGCTTTTCCAGCAAACAGTATGGTGAGCTGGGCGCGATGCGCATCCCGGCATCGCACGATTACACCCGCCATTATGTTTCGGAAGTTAGTCTCACGCTGCGACCTTTTATAGACAACACCGCCCAGGGCTTCTACGACGTTCGCAACATAGTGGCTCGTCAAGGCAACGCGCTCGATGAACTCGTCAGGGCTTTTCGCTTAACGCCTGAAGAGCAAAGGATAGTTCTCGAGCGAGGTGTTGGATTCATACTCGGCGCAATAGTCTCGAAAGAAGTGCAAAAACTTTCGGAGACCGAAAAATCAGATCTGTTTGACGGAAACATTACGACTGACAACTTACGTTATTTGGACACAACCTCGGTCCGCACCGCGCTTGAAAAAAACTGGACATCCGGAGCAATTTCGCTCTCAGGAACCACGTCTACGTTGGAAAGCTTGTGGCGCCGCCCGTTAGCCAAATACGTCCGCGACGCACTTTCCGAAAACGCCCTTGGCCTTAGTGAAATAGTCGGCGGCATGGATCTGCTACCATTGCAACTCGCTCACAAGCTATCACAGAAAATTAGATACAATTCCGAGGTAATCGCTATTGAGGTGTTGTCAGACCGTCGAACTAAATTGGTCCTCAGAGAAGCGTCCGGTCCCGTATCAGAGAGGATATGCGAGTATGTGCTTTGTACCATTCCGTTCGGTGTCTTGCGACGTTTGTCGCTCGTCGGACTCAGCGCCGAAAAGATGCGAGCGATTAGGAACTTGTCTTATGTCTCAGCGACTAAAATTCTCCTACACTGTCGTACCCGGTTTTGGGAGACAAAATACGACATTCTTGGAGGTCGATCAGTTTCTGACCAGATCAGCAGGCAGACGTACTACCCATCCGACAATGTTTTACCGCCTAGCGGCGAAGAAGCTATATCCCGCGCGTCGATCAAAGAACAACAACCTTACATGTGGGGTCTTCACACTGGGCCAGAGATGCTACCTAAAACGCAGGGCGAGACGTTAAATCTAATTTCAGAGGAGATAAGTAAAGGTCCAGGCGTTTTACTTAGCAGCTATTCATGGGGTTCGGATGCGCAGCGGATGGGTACGCTCACACAAAACGAACGTGCCGACAAGACAGTGCAATGCATTTCAAGGTTTCACTCCGAGATTGCCAAGTACATTGACGGTAATGCCTCGATGTTTTGGGACCAGAACCGGTGGACTATGGGCGCTTACGCCGACATGCTTCCTGGAGATACAGCCAACTACTACCACGACGGAATGGATGCTGAGGGTAATCTCTTCTTTGCTGGTGAACATCTCTCACCGTTCCAAGGTTGGATTCAAGGTGGCATCTACTCATCATTACGTGCCCTTGCCGAAATGGTTACTACTTAAAGACCTCAGACGTTCGACAAAGAAACAAGTTATCTAGGAATCAGAGTTCAATGCGTCCCCGTGCGCGCTCAAGGCGCTGATACAACGAGGTCCGATCGATGCGTAACAATCGCTCGGCGTGACTATGATTTCCGGTCGTGGCGAGTAACTGTTCATATAGAGTGAGGAGTGTCCGATCGAGAAAGGCTTCGAATGAATCGTTCTCATGATACAAAAGAGGAACCTGCGCTCTCGCTCCTGCCAAGTGGCCTTAGGAAGCGCTCGACGAGCAGCCTCAGTTGTTATCAAAACGCCGTCCATAGTGGTTGCGAAGAGCTTTCAACTACATGCCTTAGTCGGCGGACATTTCCTGGCCATGGATAGTTGGACAATACCGTGATCGCTCTTTCTCAACTCTGCGTTTGCCAGAACACTTAGATCTCTTCTCCGCCTCCCACAAAAAGTGATCGGCAGACAGTGGAATGTCAGATACTCGTTTTCTTAGCGGCGGAGTGTTGATTGCTAACACAGCGATCCGATAGAAGAGGTCTTCGCGGAATCGGCCGGCCTGAAGTTCAAGAGCAAGGTTTTAATTGGCAGCAGTTATACTGATGGGCATGGTGCCCTTATTCTGAGTTGCAAGCTCCGGCCGCGACGTAAGGCGACTTGTAATATATAATGTTTTTGAACCATGAGATCGGCTATGAAGTACGCTTCAATTAAATATTGCATGCTAGTGATTGGGGTCTGTCTAATATCAGTCCCTCACACATTTGGCCAAAAGGCTGGCCTCTCCGCAACGGGAGGCAGCTTAACCCGGAACAGGACGGATCCCCCGAGCACAAATTGGAGAAGCCAACCGAGAAGTTATCGACCGGTGGTGCGTGAGTTGGGTCTAGATTTTTCAGATCTTGAAGAAAGCTATTGGACCGGCCGCGAGCAGAATCACAGACTAAAGTTTGAGACTGTAGTAAAGGCAAAGATTGCCGTGGATATGAGAGTTGCAGACCCTGAGGGTTCCGAATTGACTCAACTAATAAGAGCAGTGGGACAGTCTCACAATAGGCTACCCAAAGCTTTGCAAGAGACGTTCTCTCTCACACTGGAAGAGTCGAAAGAACTCGAAAGGAAAGTAAGCGAAAAATACAACGCTGCGGCGCGAGTGTCTCACTTTTAGCGTGTCCCCGATTAAGCCGGTCTGCCAATATTTATTTCAGTTTTCCTTTGAATCTCAGTGCCGCATAGAATCCAATTCTAGGTGAGTTGGGCGTGAGACCAACTCTTCCACCGAGCCGCATGATCATGTGATCCGTAAAACTGTGCTCCAGGTAATCCAAAGTAAATAATTCAGCGTTGCTGGATTGGGTGGCAAACGTGCCGTCTATTTCGAAATGGAGCAAGTTTTTCTCAGATAGGATTCGCTCTAAAAGACCGATTAGGCTGGAACTGTGATCAAATCCCAGTCCGCCGCCCCTTCCACTTAGATATTCATTGAAATCAAGCTCGAAGTAGTTAGCCTTTCTGTAGGTTTTGTAGACCGCTCCGGTAATAGAGTGATCTAGTTCGCCTGTGCCGAGTCCCTTCTTCATACTGGCAGTCGGAACTTTAACTGCGTAGGTAACCCATATCCCAGGACGCTTACTCCCTTCTTTCTCCAACAGTGGATCTGCCCCGATGTTCAATACCGTGTCACCAAAGCCCGTAACGCGATCTGCTCCCTCCGGTTTCTTCGAGACAAAGTTGTCGTTGTCAACCTCTACAAATATCCGGCGCGTTACGTAAACGTTAAAAGCGAAACCGCCTGATGTCTTTTGCGAAGCGGCTTCAGCATGACGTGCATGATCGTTTATGCTGATACCGTAGGTAAGCTTGTATGTTCCTGGACAAGTGCCTGGTTTTGTTGTATCGCAGGACTCCCTACCTTCCGGTTCGATAGTTGGCGTGGGCTCTGGGGAAGGCGTGGGACTAGGTACTACTGAGGGTCCGACAATATTCCTTAGAGCCTTTTGGGTTTGCTGCTCGGGTTGTGGCTGAGTTCTATCAGGGCGATTACTACCACCCTTCGCTCCAACCCCGCCTCTTTGTCCGAACACGGCACCCCCAGCAGTAATCAGAAGTACAATCAAGCACGTTATGCGTTTCATTGCTAATATCGACTGTCTGTTAATCATAGGAAGTCTCCTGATTGAGCGCGCGATGAGATATGACTTTTCTAGTTTAAGAAGGTGGCCGAGAACATTTCCGTTGGCCTTACGAAACTGCGCCAGAAAATTCCGCGTCAGGGTCAAGTCTTCTTTCAAATTGATTCAACGCCACTCGCCCTGCAACGTAAATGCTGCCCAATAAAATGGAACGCGATATTGTTGTTCCTTCAACATCGAGATTTGAGCAGCTTGCAAGGCTTTCGCTGGGCGCAAATTCTCTCGTACCATTCCTCTATAAAACCTC
>Ga0070697_100000199_pt1 | contig 49135 bp, 33 predicted proteins | sample KBSK1501metaG_FD_65475 | JGI IMG/M metagenome (GOLD analysis project Ga0070697, IMG submission 65475) | Corn, switchgrass and miscanthus rhizosphere microbial communities from Kellogg Biological Station, Michigan, USA - KBS K1-50-1 metaG | ecosystem: Host-associated > Plants > Roots >... | reverse complement strand
GCCAACTGGGTGTGGTTGGGCAAGACGACGGGACGGGGCAAGCAATCCAACAGCTACGTGCCGAACCGGTCGATCAAAGAGGTTCTGGGATATCCATTGGCGAAGCAGTTTCGCGAACTGCTCATGGGGCCAGGATGAAAACCAGCAGACGCCGTATCGATGTGAACCTGGACGAACTGGACCGGGTACTAGACGGAGCGCGGCAAGCGCCGTTGAGCGAGGACGATTACGAGAAGCTCAAGGAGGCATTGCATGCGCTGGCGGCGATGCTGGTACGGCCGGGCAACACGGAGAAGACCAGCGCCGTGCTGGGAAAATCGGAAGGCTGGGCAGCTGGCGCGGCGACTCAGCCGGAAACCAACGCTTCCCCACCACCCGGACATGGACGCAATGGTGCAGGAGCGTTTGTCAGTTCGCAGAAGATTGCGATTGCGCATCCGAAGCTGAAGCACGGGGATCGCTGCCCGGAGTGCGAGAGAGGCAACGTATACGCGCAGAAAGAGCCGAAGGTGCTGGTGCGGATTGTGGGGCAGGCGCCGCTGGCCGCCACGGTCTACTCGCTGGAACGGTTACGATGCGGTGCGTGCGGGCAGGGGTTTACGGCACAGGAACCGGAAGGAGTAGGCCCGGAAAAGTACGACGAGACGGCGGCAGCGATGATTGCGCAGCTCAAGTACGGCAGCGGGACCCCGTTCTACCGGTTGGAGCAACTCGAAAGTCAGATGGGGATTCCCTTACCGGCGGCGACGCAATGGGAGGTGGTCCAAGAGGCCGCGGAGATAATCAAACCGGTGCGCGACGAGTTGATCCGGCAGGCGGCGCAGGGCGAAGTGGTACACAACGACGACACCAGCATGCGAGTGTTACGGCTCGCGCGGGAACTATCGGACGAAGGCACCGGCGTGTTCACCAGCGGCATCGTGTCGACCGGGCAGGGCTGGAAGATCGCGCTGTACTTCACCGGAACCAAGCATGCCGGCGAGAACCTCGCCGAAGTGTTGAAGTGGCGGGCCAAGGACGCGAGTCCGCTCATTCAGATGTGCGACGCGCTCTCGCGCAAGGTTTCCAAGTTGCCTACGGGGGTGGAGATTCTGTTGGCCAACTGCCTCGCGCATGGAAGAAGACAGTTCGTGGAAGTAGCGGCGAACTTTCCCGACCAATGTCGCTATGTACTGGAGATGCTGGGCCAGGTGTATGGGCACGATGCCGAAGCCCGCGAGCGCAGCTTGACGCCCGACGAGCGGCTGCAGTTTCATCAGGTGCACAGCGACCCGGTGATGGAGAAACTCCATCAGTGGCTAGAGGCGCAGTTCACAGAGCGCAAGACGGAGCCCAACTCCGGCTTGGGCAAGGCCATCACGTATCTGTTGCGGCACTGGAAGGCGCTGACTCTGTTCTTGCGAAAAGCGGGAACCCCGCTCGACAATAACATCGTCGAAAGGGCATTGAAGAGGGCGGTGCTGCACAGGAAGAATGCCTTATTTTATCGGACGCTGAACGGGGCAGAGGTGGGCGACCTGTTCATGAGCTTGATTCACACCTGCCAGTTGTGTGGCGCCAACTCCTTCGACTACCTGATTGAGTTGCAGCGCCACGCCCAGAAACTGGGGACCGACCCCGCGGAGTGGATGCCGTGGAACTATCGCGAAACCTTGGAGCGGATCGTCTCCCTATGAAGAAACCCAAGAAAGACCCCGTCCGGGAGAACCGAATCCACAACGAAGCCATCGCGGACGCTAATGGGCCGGAAGAGCAGGTCATGGGGTGGTATTACTACCTCGATGACAAAATCCGATTCCCTTTTCAGGCCAAGTGCATCGCTGCCAAAGTCGTATCCCTGCTCCGGAAGGGAGAAACCGTCGAAGTCCAGCGTATGGCCCCTGAAGACGCCTGCTCCGCTGACATGTTAGTGCTGATCCGCTGGCACGATCGGACGATGGCGGTTCCCCTGTCCCAACTGGTCGCCACCGACCAATACCTTCCAGATCGGTAAGCGTCCGAACTAGATGAACAGGTTCAACCACGTTCAACCGTTCAACCGGGGCTGGGAAGAATGGAAGAATATTTCACGATCGTTCAGTGGGACCAGTCGCCGCCGGAAAAACCCATCTCCTCACCGATCCCGCCACGATCGCGCCCACGCTGACGCGCGAGAGGATGATCGCCGACGCTGAGGAGATGGCTGCTTGGGTCCGCAGGGAGTTGGGAAAGGACAAGATCTTTGTCTCTTTGTCTTGGGCCATAGCTGGGGCAGCCTCCTTGGCCTTCAGCTCGCGAAGCGTCGCCCCGAATGGCTGCACGCCTATATAGGCGTTGCACAACTGATCGACGGACCCGAGAACGAGCTCGAGGCAATCGCCCCTACGCCGCTCTTGGCCAGATCGACCCCATCACGGACCTCTACGTCCAGCGCAAAATGGGTTGGTTTTTATGGCGGCGTGCCTATCGGCGCGACAATTCGGCCGATAGCGCGCTCGCCCGGCTTTCCCCCGACTACAGTGACCAGGAAATCCGCCGCATTCGGGAAGGCAATGAGTTCGCCACCCCCTATCTGCTCCCCGAGCTGGTCACGCTCGATCTCACCACGAACCGTAAACTCGCGGTTCCGCTGATCCTGTTTGAGGGCTGCCACGACTGGAACGTGAATTTCAGAGCTCGCCGCCGCGTGGTTTGACACGGTGGAGGCGCCGGAAAAGCACCTCGTCTGGTTCGAGCATTCGGCGCACATGCCGATGACCGAAGAGCCCGGCAAGTTCTTCCTCTCGCTCCTGCGCTTCGCCCGGCCGATCGCCGAGAAGGCGGGCGATATCGCTCCCTGACCGAGGCGGAAAAAGCCAGCGGCTCGGTCTCGAGGGCTTCGAGGCGGAGGTGCCAGAATAGTTCGGCGTCCGGGGCGGTCCGGGTGCGGATTTGCATGTCTGAGTTTAGCTGGACTGCGTTCGGAAGCGCTCGAATTGTTGCTTGAGGTCTGTGACCTCTTTACGGAGGGTCGCGACTTCGTCTTCCAGGTGCGTTATGCGGTCGCGATCGGCGGACGGAATGGCGGCGTTGGTGACCGGATACGCGGGCGAGGGCGCCTGCGCCACACTGGCATCTGCCATGGCGGGGTCTTTCATATCGCCAGAGAACAGGTGCATGTAGCGAGATTCTTTGGTGCCGGGTTGTCGTGGAAGAACTCTTGCCAGCGGTGGATCTCTCTGCAGGAGACGCTGCAGGGATGACTGCACTTCGGGGAGATCTTCGAAGTGGTGCATACGTTCGGTGCGAGCGCGGAGCTCGCCGGGCGTCTGCGGACCGCGCAGCAGCAGGACGCAGAGGATGGCAGTCTCTCCGCGGGTGAAGTTGAACATTTCTTGCAGGCGATGCTCGTATTTGGTGACGCGGCTGTCGGCACCGCTCGCCGGTCCGGCCAGATTCGTGTTGTGGAGGCCGTCGAGCGCCTCCCGCACCGCTGCTTCATCGAGCATCATGACCGGGTCGCGATTGTTTTTCTGGTTGCAGGCGTTGACCAACGCGTTCAGGGAGAGAGGATAGTAATCCGGTGTGGTGATATTTTTTTCGACGAGGGCGCCGAGAACTCGGGCTTCGACGCTGTTCAGAAAGATGCTCACCAGGAGTTACGAACCTCGCTTACAGACTAACTCATGGACACCGCAAATACATGCAGGAAAGAAAGAAGCCGACCATTGAGGGATGGTCGGCTTTTGGGCGCTTGCTCCGAAGATGTTCACTGGGCGGGCGGTTCAGGAGCGGCTGTCTCCTTCGGTGCCTCGTGAGGCGCACTCGCGACCACCTCGGGCGCTGCCGCGGGAGTGATCTTCAATGTGGCCAGGATCTTTTCCAGCCTGCTGAAGACTTTGTCGTGATCTACCTGTTTGGTAGCAGTCTCGGTGCCGCCTCCGATGGTGCCAACCTTTAACGCGAACTCGTAGCAGGCGCCATTTTGAAAGACGTGGAAGTATTTGGCATCGCTCTGCTTGCTGCCTTCAGCAGTGACAGCCTCCGTAGATTGCAGCTCGAGCTTGCCCAGCATGAGCTTCGAGGAAGCCGCGTTCGCTTGAGTTCCAGAGTCCGCCGGCGGCTTGGGATCAGGCTGAGGCACGGAGAACTTACCGCAGTCCTCCGCACCGACGTTTTTGTTTACGCTCACGTTGAACAACCCCGATTCGAAATCCGTGCCGGGAAAAGAGGTTGCGGGAAGAGAGACGACGGCCAAGGCTGTTCCGCCCGGTTGCGTGAAATCCATGGGGAAAAGGCCGGATGCGATCAGTTCGTTGGCGGCATCACCGGTTTCGAGCGCGTACTTGCGCGGATACTGGAACGACACGCCGTAGGTTTTGTCGGAGTACGTCACCGTGGAAGGCCGCTTCCTGGCGACTTTCTTCGGGGCTTTCTTCGCGGGCTCGGGCACGCTCGAAGCCGGCAGCAGATCGGTACTGACAGCGGGATTCGAGCTCTGAGTGGTCGGAATCTGATTGGTGGACACGGGTTGAGGTCTGTCTTTGGAGCAGCCAACTGTGATCGAACAAACAACGAGCAGCGCGGCGAAGAGCAGCGCGTTTGCGTTTTTCTCCCACGCGATGGAGTGGTGGGTTCCGGCGATTCTGCTGAGTGAATTGAAACGGTTGATGTGTGCCATGTTTGGTCACCTCCTGCTGCGTAGCAGCACTGATGAGGGTGCACGAGGTGCGCCACGCGCCCGATCGTTGATTTTGTTGAAGTTATAGCCATGTCGCAAGAAACCGGTCGTGAGCAGCCGACACGCTGTGGGTTGAGGGACACAGTTCGGGAACCACCTAATGCATGAAGCGGACAGCCAGATTGAGGAGCCTTGAGCGAATTTCTTTGCGGAGATTGTGACCGTCGGACATACGCGCGGGCTCTCTTTGTCGGATCGCCTTAGGCAGCTAGCAGCGCGGCGCGGGGCGGCGAGAAACAAAAGCAGATTCTCGCCTTCTCGCCGCTGTCGCGGCCGCGAAGAATCGGAACGACAGCGACAAGGGGCACAGGCGGCGCTGGCGCCGCTCTTCCACGGCGCCGCCCGCATGGGTGAGCAGTCCCACGCTGCTCTACACGGCGGCCATGCGGCGAATCAGATCTTCCTGCTCCGCTTTGCTTTCTGCGCCGATGGTCATGGCGTCGAGCACACCGAGATGTAATGCGTATTTGAGCGCTTCATCCTGACGATTGCGCAGGTCGCCTTCGCCGAGAATCTTCATGCCAACAATTCCCTTTCCGCTGGCCTTCATCTCGCGTAGGACGCTCACTACGGTTGCGGGATCAGCGTCCATGTGCGAGCCAATGGGATTGATGCGGACTAGGTCGACTTCTACCCATGGCGACTTGGCTGCGGCGCGCAAGGCCTCGATGCTGTGGCAGGAGCAGCCGTGGGCGCGGATGATTCCTTTTTCCTTCGCCTCCGAAAGAACGTCCATGACAGGTTGGTAGCGGCTGGTCCAGTCGCCTTCGGTGAGGCAGTGCATCAGGCAAACGTCCAGGTAATCGATTCCCAATTCGCGGCGGAAACGGTCAAGGTCGGCGCGAGCAGACTTGGCGTCGCGTGCCCAAGTTTTCGTAAGGAGGGTTACTTTGTCTCGATGAACGTGCTTGAGCGCTTCCGCGACGTGGGGATGACTTCCGTAGGAATCCGCGGAATCGAAGAAGCGCAGGCCCTGGTCATAGCCGTTGAGCAGCAGGCCGGAAAGCCCTTGCATGCCGAGCGCCGTTTGATGCGAGCGGTGGCCGACGCCAACCGTGCCGGTTCCCATGGCGAGGCGGCTGGTCTTGATGCCGGTTTTGCCGAGAATAATGGTGTCGGCGGCGTTGAACTTTGTGGGCAGGCTTGGGGTCGGAAACGGGAGTGCGGAAAGTCCCTTCGAGCCGAGCCAGGCTCCTAAGCCGGTTGCGGTGCGGAGAATAAATTCGCGGCGTCGCATAGATCCTCCTGCCAGGGTTCGGAGATATGGTAGCTCTTTCTTAGACGTCGCGGCGAGTTTGTGGTGATCGCGTCGGAAAGTAAGGGTGGCGTGTGTAATCTGCACTTGAGTACGGTGGCGCTGGCCGCAAGATCCCCCTCGACTTCGCTCAGGGCAGGCTTTCGCTCTGCCTGAAAAACGGCTGCGCTCAGGATGCCGCCGACAGGGATGTGAATCGTTGCAGTCCAAACTCTGCGACAACGCGGAGTTGGTTTGCGGTTGGGTAGGTGTCGGCATATAGTCATCCTGAACATTGCTGGGTTGTTGAGAGGTTCTCTGCCGAGGGTACAGATCCATCTCGAGGAAACGCTATGCGAATGCTTCTGAACTGGATTCTTAGCGCATTGGCTGTATGGATCGTATCGCGAGTTGTGCCGGGGATTTATGTGAGCGGCCCGGTGGCGGCGCTAATCGCGGCACTAGTCATTGGATTCATCAATGCAACCATTGGCCTGCTGTTAAAGATTCTTACCTTCCCTTTGACCTTGCTCACGCTGGGACTGTTTTGGTTCGTCATCAATGCCTTGATGCTTGAGTTTGCTTCGGCGCTGGTTCCGGGATTTCAAGTTCGCGGATTCTTTGCCGCTTTCGTGGGCGCGATCGTTTTAAGTCTGGTGAATATGTTGCTGAAGTGGCTGGCGTTTCCGCCGGATGTGCGACGGGATTAGCAGCAACAAGTCAGCGCTCAGCATTTAGCCACGACATGCCGGCGGATATTTTTCTTCAGCCGTGCGCAATCCTCCATTGGCGCGGAAATCATGGTTTCGTGCTTTCACGCTTGCTGGGCTTGATTGACTCCCAATCTTTGTCGCTCAGGACGCGGCCGAGATTGCTGAATTCTCCGGCGCCTTGCAGAAATTCTCCTCCGTCCATGCGGACGACTTCTCCATTGATGTAGCCGGAGCCGTCGCTTACCAGAAATGCGGCCAGATTGGCCAACTCTTCGACGGTGCCGAAGCGGTGCAGCGGGTTGCGCTCGAGAGCGAGTTTTTCAAGCTCAGGACGCGGCAAGACTCGGGAGAAGGCTCCTGGCGTGGGAATGGGACCGGGGGCAATCGCGTTCATGCGAATGCCGCGATTGCCCCACTCGACGGCGAGGCTGCGAGTGAGAGCTTCGACTCCGGCTTTGGAGATGGCGGAGGGGACAACGTAGGCAGAGCCCGAAGGCGCGTAGGTCGCGGATATGCTGAGTACGGTTCCACGGTGGCCAGCTTTGACCCAGCGGTGTCCGCAGGCCATGGTTGCATGGAGCGTGCCCATGAGCACGATGCCGATTACGGAATCGAATGCGCGGGGGGAAAGATCTTCGGTGCGGGCGATGAAGTTTCCGGCAGCGTTGTTGACGAGTATATCGAGCGGGGCATGTTTCCAGATAGCGTCGATCATCGCTTCGACGGCGTCGAGATTGCGGACGTCGCATGGAAGGGCTTGAATTGTGCCTCCGCTGGCGGCGGTGAGTTCGGCTGCGGTCTCTCTGAGGACGGATTCGCGGCGGCCGCAGATGTAGACCATTGCACCGAGTTCGAGGAAGCGCTGAGCCATGCCTTTGCCGAGGCCCGTGCCTCCCCCGGTGATGAGGATGCGTTTGCCGTGGAGAAGATTTTTCTCGAACATTACGTGCTCCGTGCGGGTGCAGTTAGCGAATGAAAGATGTCGAGATTGTAGCGACGATTTCAAATTGCCGCTGGAGCTAAGGTCGATCCTATTAGAGGGCCTACCCCAGCGGCTAAAGCTGCCGTCCTCTGGAGAGAACGATCCGCACGACTGAAGTCGTGCCCTTCCCCATTCGTCAGCGCGTTGGTAGTGCTTCGCAGATCAGAAGACATCGCAGGCGATGCGGAAGCCGTAATCGGCGTACTGGAATTCGGGCGGGATGCTGGAACGGGCGGAGCAGCGTGCGACCTTGATCTGATGGCGCCAGGAACCTCCGCGGGAAGCCTTGCGCTGGCCGAGCTCGAGGCCGCCTGGATTGCGCTGGGGCGACATCGAATAATAGTTGGGATCGTACCAGTCGCTGCACCACTCGTGGACGTTGTCGCAAATGTCGTAGAGGCCGAAAAAGTTGGGGGAGTAACCGGCGACTCGCTCCGGACCGTTTTGCCAGCGAGTGGCATAATCGGGACGAGATTGCGGCGGCTCGTCGCCCCAGGGGAATTGTTTCTGTTCTTCGGCGCCTCGGGCGGCGCGCTCCCACTGGGCTTCGGTGGGCAGACGGTAGGCGCGGCCGGTCTGAGTTCGCAGCCATTCGCAATATCGTGCGGCATGAAACCAGGAAACGCCGGTCACAGGCTGGTCGGGATGATTGAAATTCGGATGGTGCCAGAAGGGGGGCGGCAGAGTTGAGGTCGGGCGCAGGAACAGTTCATATTCCGCGTTGGTGAGCTGTGTGGCTGCCAGCAGGAAAGCATCGACCCAGACACGGTGGACGGGACGTTCGCAGTCTTGACCGGCGTCGGAGCCCATGAGGAACCAGCCTTGAGGGATGGGAACCAAAGATGGTTCTAACCAGATGGAAACAGTGGATTGCGATCGAGAAGCCGACATTTTGTCCGGGATGGCCGCTGGTCTCTTGGCCAAGGTTAAAGTCTACCAGCGGGGGATGGCGAAACGGAAACCGGAAAAGGCGCTGGTTCACTCCTAAGAAGGGGATGGCTGTTTCGAACCTGAAGGCAAAGCAGGGAGGCGACATGGGCGCGGCGGCTGTCCAAGATGTTCGAGATTTTCAAGACTGATGCCAAGCCGAGCCTACTGACTGCGCAGTATGCGGATGACTTCGGCGACCTGGTTTTCCTGAAAGAGGCGAATCGCGGCGATGCCTGCGGCGCCAGCATCGAGGCAGGAGCCAGCGTTGTTTAGAGTGATGCCGCCCAGGGCGAGGATGGGGATGTCAGCGCGGCAAGCTTCACGCAGGGTTTCGAGACCGGCGGGCATAGAGCCGGGTGCGTCCTTTTTCTCGAAGACAGGGCCAAAGACAGCGAAGTTGGCATCATTTGTTGCGGCGCGGGCGGCATCCGAGGGGGAGTGACAGGACACCCCAATGATCGGTTCAGATCGATGGCTTTCGCGGGCAGGAGTGCCCGCGCCACGCGACCATATCTTGCGGACGATGGAGGGGGACACGTCGTCGGAGCGCAGCTGTACGCCGTCGGCATTCACTGCGAGTGCTATGTCGGTGCGGGAGTTGATGAGAAGAACAGTTCTTGAGTTCACGTCTCCGTTTCTGCGGTCTGATTGGTCAGTTCCCAACCTTGATTCGTCGCGAATGATACGGATGGCCTCTTGCGCCAGCGATTCCAGTTCGCGGGCGGACAAATCTTTTTCGCGGAGCTGAATGTATGCGACTGCGGCGCGGGCGGCTTGTGTGATCTTCTCCAGCAGGCGCCCTCGGCGCGCGGACTCGTCGCCGGCGAAGGCTTTGCGGTCGGTGATGTAACAGAGTATGGGGCGGCGAGGCATTAGATGCCAGTCTAATGCAGTTGCAGCCCGCGGCCGGATTTCAGCGCGAAAGCCGCGCTCGCGAGAGCGAACTTTCTCTTTACTTCTTACGCCCCCACGGCCTGCGCATATTCTTCGGGCGCAACGTGTTTACAGCCGTAGAAGGCGGAGCACGCCGGGCGGAACCGGGCCGTACTGGGCGCACCAGAGTCAAACGATGACGGTTACGGCCTGGTCTTTGCAATTTCGGGCACCACTTCGGGTTTCTTGGGCTGGTCGAGGTGGTAAGCGGTCAGGCCTTCGCGAAGGAATGCGAACGCGTCCTCCGGAGAGTCCACGATTTTGAATAGATCAAGGTCTTCTGGCGCGATGGTGCCGGCGTCGACAAAAGCCTGGAAGTTGATGATGCGGTTCCAGTATTTGCTGCCGTAAATCACGACCAGAATCTTCTTGGCCAGCTTGTCGGTTTGCGCAAGCGTGAGGATTTCAAAGAGCTCGTCCATGGTGCCGAAGCCGCCGGGAAAGATGACCAGGGCTTTGGAAAGATAGGCGAACCAAAACTTGCGCATGAAGAAGTAGTGGAACTCGAAGTTCAACGACGGGGTGAGGTAGGGATTCGGATCCTGCTCGAAGGGCAGATGAATATTCAAGCCGATGGTCTTGCCGCCGGCCTCGTGGGCGCCCAGATTGGCGGCTTCCATGATTCCCGGTCCGCCCCCGGTGGTGACGACAAAGCGGTGACGGCGGGCAGGTATCTGAGAGGACCACTTGGTTAACAGAAAGGCCAACCGGCGGGCGTCTTCGTAATATTGAGCCATGTCTACGGCAGCCACGGCGCGCTTCACGTGCAGTTCCTGCTGGTGGAGCGGGGCTTTCGCTTCATTCTTTTCTATTGCGGTCAGGCTCTTCTTGGCTTCGGCGTGACCGGAAAAGCGGGCGGAACCGAAGAAGACGACGGTATCCTGGATTTGCTCACGACGAAACCGCGCCAACGGTTCCTGGTATTCCGACAGTATGCGAAGAATGCGCCCGTCGGGACTGTTGAGAAAAGCCTGATTCTGATAGGCGAGTGGCGCTGACTTCAGTTTTTCAGTCATGCAAAAATTCTCGTTCGGCAAACTTGCCGGCCGTCTTCCACGACTTTCAGAATACTGCAGCGACAGCGACGGTGGGAGTGGGAATCCGGATGCAGCATATTATTTTGGGGGCTACTTGTTTTCGTGGTAGTGAAGAGCCTCCCAGAAGCCGATCCAGATGTCCAACAGTCCCAAGCCGCTGCAAAGACCGCGGAAGAAGCCGCTGGAGACGAAGGTGCGAAGGTTGGGAAACATGAGCAGGAGAGAGTTGTCGGTCCATTCCGGCGTCCAAGGCAAGATGACAAGGAATACTCCAGCGACCGCACTGATCAGGACAAATAGAAAGACGGAAACACGGTGCAGCCAGAGTTGAAGTCCAGTGTGTTTCTGACCGAGCGGAAGCGGCGGACCCAGGATCGCAGTCTGAGTTCCGGAAGTTTGCGCAGGGCCGGGCGCAGACGGATCGTCAGCCCGGTTTTCGGGGGGATCGGGCTCGGCCATTAAGCGCCCCTCTGCGGTCGAAAAGACGGGAAAGCGTTCGGGCGAGATTTCGAGTGCGCTTCAAGCGCTGGCCGGCAAAAGCTAGGGATGAAAGCCATCGAACTATTCTACGACTTCAGGGCCTTGATGCGCTCGGCGACGTCGCGATAGTCAATGTTGCTGCCGTAGACCTGAGTGAAGTGCTTGAGAGCAGAAGGTTTGTCGCCCGAAGTCTCGTAGGCGGCTCCCAATTCGTAGTGCAGGGCGACGCGCGTATCTCCGTCAATGCTGGGAATGCCGAGAGCCTTGTCGTACCAGCGGATGGCGGCTTCCGGAACTCCCTTATCGAGGAAGCACTGGGCCAGCCAGGTGTAGGCCTGCATGATCTGCGGGAAGACGTGACCGCGCTCCACCGACTGGCAAGCCTTCTGCAATTCGCCAATGGCCTCATCGAGAAGGCCCATTTCACGGAAGGCGATCCCCAGATTGTAGTGGGTCTCCGGATCTTCGTCCGCGGAAGCCACATCGGCTTCCAGATCCTGTTTGAGTTCGCCGAACATCTCAGCCAGATCCACGCCCGCATCCTCGGCGAATGGAGAGGATTTGGCTGCGCCCACCGGCATCGAATGGGCGGCAGAAGGTTTGGGCGGTGGCACGGTTGCAGCGCTTGCCGGTGTGGTCCCGGCTGCTGCTGCCGCCGCAGCCCTAGGAGCGCTGACCGGCGGGGCGACTGCTGGCGGCGCGGCTGGCGGCGGTGCGACGGGCGGCGGCGCTTGGGGTGCAAGGGCGGAAACAGGTTCAGGTTCAGCGACCGGAGCGCCCTTCAAGAAATCATCGCCCAGCGAGGCTTCCAGGTCGGCGACGAGCTCACCCAAGGCCGGCGCCTCATCGGAATGGTGCTCAACCGGAGCGGCCGGCTCGATGTGAGGTTCGGTTGTTTTAGCGCGTTGCTGGCTCTGATGCTTGTCAGTCGCGGTCGCCTCGGCAGCGTGCTCGACAGCGCCCGGGAGAAAGCTGTCACCCAGGGAAGACTCGAGATCGGCGACAAATTCCTTCAGAACGCCCGGCTGCTCGACGCTGACTTCGGGTTCAACTTCGGCTGCCGACGCGGCTACTTCTGGTGCAGGTTCCCAGGCCGACGGAGTTACTTTGCTGGCGGGCGCGTCCTCGAGAGAAACCGTGATCTCTTCTGCGGGCAGCTCCGCGCTGGGGATGTCCTCGGCCGCAATTTCCTCGATGGAATCGGGAACACTTAATTCTTCTTCGCCGGCAGGGGCCTGACTTGCGGCCTCGATTTCGGCGCGCAGGGTGTCCAGCAAAGCCCGGTCATGAGTCAAAGTCTGCAGCTTGGTGAATGCTGCCGATGCCAGATCAGACATGCCGTGGCCAAGATAGAAACGTACTTCCTCGACGGTCTCTTCGGACCTCTCGTCGTTAGTATCGCGGCTAGCATCGGCGGCGGGGAGATCGTGGTCGCCCACAGCGTCGCTGATTTCAAGAGCAGCGCCCTCTGCGGCAGGCGTGTCTTCTTCAACCGTAACCGAGTCTTCCCATTCTGAAGACAAATCGAGTTCGTCCATTGCCGGAGCGGATTCATTCGAGGGCTCTGCGGGCCCTGCAACGATGGCAAATTCAGTTTCAGCGCTGTTGGATGCATGGGCAGCTTCATGAACCGGTGCCGGTGCAAATGCCGGCCACGGGACTGCGGCGGCGTGCGCCATGGCAGTTCCCCCAGGCGTTATCTCGGTTAACGAAATGTCTTCTGCCACAGCAGCCATCGATGTTGAGGATCGCTGTTCATAACGCTCCGCAAGCTCGCCATAACGAGTGGCTTCTTCGGGATATCCCGCGTCCGAGTAGATATTTTGCAGGGTATGACAGCAAACCGCAGCTTCCGCCAATCGGCCGGCGCGAGTATGCAGAGCGGCGAGACGCTGGTTCAAACGCAAATCGTTGGGAGCTTGCGGCAGCACTGCAACCAGAGGTCCCAAAGCTTTAGCAGGAATGTTGTACGAGATAAAGAGTTCGGCGTCGGTGAGCGCGGAGCGGACAGCCAGCGCGACTTCATCGGAATAGTGCTGGTGAACGGGAGGAGCGGTGGCCTCCAACTCGTCCACGATAACGGCAGCTTCTTCCGGAGTGATGTGCTTTACGTCCGCGCTAGTCCCTCCGAGCTGTGCTACCACCTGCTGGTAGTTCGCCATGTGCAGGGGGTTCTGAGGCTCCATGGTGGCCAGCTTCTGATACAGATCACGGGCGCGCGACAGGTCGCCGGACTGGACAGAAGCGTGCGCCAACAATTCGTATACCTCGGTGACGTGAGTGTTTTCTCCGGCCTTAAGGAAAAGAGCCAGCAATTTCTCCAGAGAAGCAGGGTTTTCGCGGACATGACCGATGATGGCATGCAGGCTCTCCAGGACCTTCGCTGAGTTTGTGGAGAGCAGCCGCTCGGAGTGTTGATCGTAGACCAGCAGCGCGTTCTCATATTGGCCGGCTTGCATCAGAGCGTCGACGAAACCGGAGATCGCGGCCAGGTCGTTGTGAACAGTCAAAAGCTTATTGGCCAGCGTACCGGCATCGGAGAGGCGCCCCACATGCAGGTAAGCCTTGAGCAAGTCACGCAGGCCCTCTGGTTTGGAGTCAATATCGCCGACTTTTTGCAGACAAGTGATGGCCGCTTCGGCGTCGCCTGATTCGAGCAGATTCCGACCCTGCATCAGCAGCGCATAACTGTTGGCGGGATCAAGGGTCAGCATGCGCTGCAGCACCTCTTCGGCGCCACCCAGCGACCCCTTTGACCGCATGGTTTCAGCGGCTGCGGAAAAAATCTGCCAAGCCTCGGTCTTTTTGCCCAGGCGGACATACACCTCCGCCAACCGGACGCGCATGGCCGTGTTCTCCGGATCCATTTCTAGGATCTTCTGAAAAATGCGGACCGCGTTTTCCAGCTCGCCGGATTTCAGGAATTCGTCGGCCACCTGCAGATACTGTGCGCGGGCATCATTGAAGAGACCCTGTTGAGTGTAAAGCTCTGCCAGCTTGAGCACGCACTCCAGCGAAGGCTTGAGCTTGCTGATCTTCTTGTACATGGCGATAGCCTTGACCGTGAATCCCTGGGTGGCATAGGCATCGCCCACACTCTTAAAACAGTCCGTGGCCTTGTCGTTATCGCCCATGCGGGCGTAGAGGTCTCCAACCGTGTTACTCACCGTGAGATCCTTGGCATCATTCTTGAGGATCTTGTCGTACTCAGCGATGGCATTTTGCAGCTTGCCCTGCTGGACATACTTCTCCGCAGCGCTGAGGACCTTTTGTTTATTGAACCCGAAACCGAACGCCATATAGGTACGAACTCCAGCCCCTGGTCTTATCGCGGAAGCTACCAACCATTCCTGGGAAACATCCCCAGGTAATCGTCTACGCCAATCCCAGATGCAGTCGAGATGGCCGGTCGGACAAGGCCAATTGTACGGCTGGACATGGCAAATCGCATGGTTACTAAGGGTTACCAAAAGGGAGTGTACAAGTGGGTTACGAAGGGAACATGTGGCACATAAGCCTGCGACTCAGCCAAGATGGCCTCGTAAGACAAGGATGGGGACTAGCGGATCAGCAATGCACCCCATGAATTCCGGAGTTTCGGGAGAAGAACACGGATCCGATGGGCTGTTTCCAGATAGATTCTGGATGATACACCGGCAATCCGCGGCCATTCCATGGAGTAGGAGTTGCGAGAATGCTGCAGATGGTGAGTCGAGAAAGATCCCAACTTCGGTGGGGCTTGGCACCCCGGAAACGAGAGTGTAGCTTGGAAACCAAGAAATTCTAAACCTAAGACACGAGGAACAACTTCTCAATATGACCTGGATCAGAACTATTCCGGCTTCAGAAGCTGATGAGAAACTGCGCAAGGCCATTGCTGACCAGAGGCTCGTGTATCCCAAGGAATATGCCGATCCGGTGCATCCAGACGAAAGCGGCGGGTCGTCAATCGTGGGATCGCACACGCTAATTCCCGACGCGCTCTATCACGCCTTCAGTACGTTTGGAGTGCTCATGTCGCCCGACCTTCCGCTCAATCGGCGGCAGCACGAGATGATCACCACGGTGGTCTCGGTGACGAACCGGTGCAAGTATTGAATCGAGTCACACGCAGAGTTTCTGCGTAGGGTGACGCTGGACAAAGAGCTGGTCGAGGCGCTTGAAAAGGACTACACGACCGCGCCGATCACATCGCAGGAGCGGGTGATGCTGGACTACGTAGTCAAGGTGACCCGGGATGCAACGAAGGTGTGGAAGGATGACATAGCAGCATTGCGCGCGGCCGGATTCGATGACCGCGGCATTCTGCAGATTACTCTGATTGCTTCCTGGTTCAACTACATCAATCGGGCGGCGGATGCGCTGGGCGTGGGGAGAGAGTAGCGTTCATACCAGTAGGATCGCCTCCGAGTGGTCCGTCAGCACTAGCGTTATTCATCCCCCAAGGTCGTTTTTATTTGTTCTTCTCGCTCCCAACCTGGTGACGAAGATTGGCCTCGATTTCTGTCCTGCCTGCAGATTTATGGGTCCTTACGCGCCTTCCGCTCGACAATCTGAAAAAATATTCATCGAAAATTAACCTGCCCTCAACACTCCTGAAACATTGCAGTAACCAACTTTTCTTAGACTCCTAATTTACTACACGCCATTTCCTTGCACCGCGCGGTTCGCCGGGTCATCTCCAGTCGCGGTCGACATCCCATCAAGCTGGAGGCTTCAGGAGTATGCGTTCAATTCTTTCCTCTCTCGCGCTTGTGTTCACCATCGCCCTCTTCGTCTCCAGTCCTGCTGTCGCGCAGGTCGGCGGGGTCGCTGGGATCATCAAGGACTCCACAGGGGCGGTTTTGCCGGGGGCGCGGGTGGAGCTACAGAACGGGTCTTCAGCGGTATCGGACGGCCAATGGCAGTTCACGATCACAAATATTGCCCCGGGGACGTACACCGCCACGGTCAACTATGTCGGATTTGCGCCTTCGACCACGACCGTCACGGTGACCGCTGGCCAGACCGCGCGCCTGAATATAGTCCTCGACGTAGCTTCGAAGAACGATGTCGTCATCGTGACCGCGGAGCGCGCGCATGGCGAAGCCGAGGCCATCAACGAAGAAAAAGTCGCGGACAATATTCTTAACGTTCTGCCCTCAGAGGTAATCACCAGCCTTCCCAACGCGAATATCGCCGACGCCGTTGGCCGGCTGCCCGGGGTTACGCTGGAACGCGATGAAGGTGAGGGCAAGTACGTCCAGATTCGCGGCACGGAGCCCCGACTCGCTAACTTGACCCTCGATGGCGTGGAAGTTCCTTCTCCGGAAGGGGGCGTACGCCAGGTGAAGTTGGACGTAATCCCAGCCGATCTGATCGAGTCGGTCCAGATCAACAAAACGCTGCAAGCCAACATGAACGGCGACGCTATCGGGGGATCGGTGAATCTGGTGACCAAAAAGGCTGGGGACCGGCCCACCCTCATTCTCTACGGGCTGGGCGGGATTACCCCCATCGCCAACACGCGCTCGGTCTACGAGTTCGGCGGCACTGTCGGCGATCGCTTCGGCGCGCAAAAACGCTTTGGCGTGATGATCAGCGGATCTTACGACTACAACGGCCGGGGAATCGATGATCTTGAGCCGGCCCTTTGGCAGGTGCTTCAGAATGGCAGACCCTCGTTCCAGATATCACTAGCGTCGCAATCCGCGAGTATCTATATGATCGAAAGCGCTACGTCTTCGGCGGCAGCGCCGATTACAAGCTCCCAATCCTCCAACCTCCATGTGCATACCCTGTACTCCGACTTCAAGGACTACGGCCATCAGTTCGAGTACATCTTGAATATGAACGACACTGGCATCCCAGGCTCTAATGTCCCGCAGTTCACCACGAAGATCCGCAATCCCGACTTCCAAGTCGCGAGCCTGTCGGTCGGCGGCGACCATGCCATTGGCACGTCCTTGGTAAGCTGGCAATTGGCGGTGGGTCGCGCTCGCATGCGGAATCCCATCGGCGGCGGCGAATCGCATACCATCTTCAACTATTTCCCGCCCGGCGGCGTTAACCCGCCCACCAGCAACTGCCAGTATGATCCGAATGCTACGAAGAATCCCTACCTCCCGCAGTTCACGCCAGCCTGCTTCATGAGGCCTATAACCCCCGCGAACATGAAGCTCAACCAGATTCAGCGATCCGACCACGGAAAGACCGCCCAACTCAACCTGGAGGGCACCGTATCGTACGCGAAGAACTACCACATCGGTTCGCACACTAGCACCTTCGAGACCGGATTCTACGTTCGGAACGCTCACAAATTCGACGACTCCTACGAGGTTGACTACACCCCGAACGATGTGACCGCGATACCCGCTTCGCTGTTCGTTACGAACTTCCACAACTCCGGCTATTATGGCGGCCATTATAAATACGGCCCCGGGATCAGCTGGGAAGCGGTCAATGCCTACCTCGCCGCGAACCCGAATCAGTTCACCGTCAGCACGGGCAACTCTCCGAACTCGAACAATTTTGATTTGGTCGAGCGCGTAACTGCTGGCTATGTTATGAACAGCCTCGATTTCAGCCGCTTCCGCGTCGTCGCTGGCGTGCGCTTTGAGGGGACGCAGGATCGCACCCTTAGCTTTGACAACACGGCAGGAACGCTGTCGTTTCCGGGTAAGGGCTCCTACATTGACGTCTTGCCCAGCGCCTCGCTCCGCATGCGCCTCGACCGCCAGAATGATTCCGCTTTGCGATTCGTTTATGCCCGGGGACTCTCTCGTCCGGATCCATCATTCCTGACCACCGCTACCAGCCTGGACAACTCGACAACTCCTGCCACCGTGACAATCGGAAACCCGGCCCTCAAGCCTGAGCATGGGAACAACTTCGACGTCCTCTACGAGCGATATTTAACTCCGCTGGGCTCGATCCAAGCCGGCTTTTTCTACAAGAGGCTGACCGATCCCATCGTGAGTCTGTTATCCGGACCTAGGCCCAGCGCAGGCTGCCCATCCTCAACCTGCTATGTGAATCAGGCCGCGAACTCTGGCAGCGCTCACGTTGCGGGCCTCGAGTTAGCCTTCCAACAACACTTCACCTACCTCCCAGGTTTCCTGAGCGGACTGGGGGTCTCAGCCAACTACAGCTATGCCACTTCTCAGGCGAGGAATGTGAACCCGGGTCTTCGCATCGATAGCCCGGCGCTGCTGCGCCAAGCTCCCCACACCTTTAACATCAGTCCAACGTATGATCGCCGACGCCTTTCTTTAAGGGCCGGCATAGCCTATAACGGCGCCAACATCTTCAGTTACTTTTTTGCCGCCTGCCAAAATGGAGAGCAAGTCCAGCCGAATGGCGTTTGCATTCCGAACGCGACCGATCCCATTCCCGATCCTACTCCCCTCGGCGTCAAAGGGCCCCTCGGCGACGTGTACCTCCGTGTACCTGTACTCGCACTTCCAGGTTGACGCCCAAGGCGGCCTCTACCGGAAAGGGCCTTACCGCCATTGTCTCGGGTCTGAATTTGAACAACGAGGGGTTCGGATTCTACCAGGGCAGTTCCCAGTTTCCGATTCAGCGCGAGTACTACAAGCCGACGTACACATTTGGACTTCGGTGGGAACTGGAACGCGAGAAATGAAGTAGCCGGAAACACAACCTGTGACCTCAAAGATTGCTTGCCTCCTACCTTCGCCAGCCGAGAGGTCGAATCTTGACCGAAGATAAACGCAACAGTGTTGAACCGCAGCGATTAACGCCTCGGATGGTCGGTCGTGCGGAGGCTGTCCCGCTTCTACACGGCCTCAGTGACAGACGCGACTCTTCCGGATAATCGGCTGACCGAACTCCGGAGATCGGTGCTCCTTCTCCCCCAGGGATTGCGAGTAACGTTTCCCGTTTATAAGCGGCTAAACTTGCGTCAGAGGCAAGGCTCAGGCTGGATTTCTCGCCGCCCTCCTATGGCCGAATCGTTAGCAGAATTCTTCTTGGCGAACTTCCGTGCGCACCGCAAAGAACCCGCGTATGGGCAGCGGCGCGGGTACCGGATGGAGTGGTGGTCCTATGGCCAAGTCGTGGATGGGGCTTTTCGCTTCGTCCGGGAATTAGAGGCGCGCGCAATCGGTAAAGGCGACCGCGTCATGCTTTGGGGCGAGAATTGTGCTCAGTGGGTCGCGGTTTTCTTCGCATGCGCGATGCGCGGGGTGATTGTGGTCCCGATGGATCATGGGGCATCCGCCGATTTCGCGAGACGGGTTCTGTGGCGGGTCGAGGGCAAACTGTTGGTTTGCTCAAGACGGCACGCTCACGACCAGGCCAGTGGGATGAGTCCCGCGCCCCCTACTTTGGTTCTGGAGGATTTCGCGCAAGAGCTCGGTCATCATTCTCGATTGCCGGTTCCGAACCCCGCTCTTGGTGGTGGCGACATCCTGCAAATCGTGTTTACGTCAGGCACGACCGCCGACCCCAAGGGAGTGGTGATCACGCACGGCAATGTGCTGGCCAACATCGAGCCCTTCCAGCAACGGACGGGGGCTTACCTCAAGTATGAGCGCTGGGTGCACCCCATTCGGTTCTTGAACTTGTTGCCGCTGAGCCATATCTTCGGACAGTTTCTCGGGATGTTTCTGCCGCCGCTGCTCGGAGGCGCGGTCATTTTCCAGGAGGAGCTCAAGCCATCGGAGATCGTCCGCACCATTCAGCGGGAGCGAATTTCAGTGTTGGTCAGCGTGCCGCGAGTATTGCAGTCGCTGATGGATAAAGTGGAACGCGATCTGGAAGGTGAAGGGAAACTGGATAACTTTCGCGGCCGTTTCCGCTTGGCAGAGGGCAAACATTTTCTGCGCCGGTGGTGGATGTTCCGGCATATCCATGGCCGGTTCGGCTGGAAATTCTGGGCTTTCATTTCGGGCGGCGCGGCGCTTGATGGGAATACTGAAGAGTTCTGGGGACGCCTGGGCTACGCCGTGATCCAGGGATACGGATTGACGGAAACGACTTCGTTGATCAGTGTGAACCATCCTTTCCGGCTGGGTAAGGGATCGATCGGGAAAGTGCTTCCTGGGCGTGAAATCAAGCTGGCTGAGGATGGTGAGATTCTGGTGCGCGGGGCGGGTGTGGCTGCCGGCTACTGGGGTGGACGCGCCCAGCAGACAGTTGGCGACGAGCACGGCTGGTATCGCACCGGCGACATTGGCGCACTGGATGAAGCCGGCAACCTCTATTTCAAGGGGCGCAAGAAAGATGTGATCGTCACTCCGGCCGGGATGAATGTTTATCCCGAGGATCTCGAGGCCGCGATGCGGCGCCAACCAGAAGTGAAGGATTGCGTCGTGGTGGGGATTGAGCGAGAGGGAAATGCCGAGCCCTATGCGGTAGTTATTGCGCGCGAAGACGCTAGTTTGGAAGCGGCAGTCGAGCGCGCAAATCAGTCTTTGGCGGAGTATCAACGGGTGCACAGATGGATGCAGTGGCCGCAAGAAGACTTTCCACGCACCTCCACTCAAAAGCCGCGGCGGAATTTGATTCAGCAGGCAGCCCAGGCTCAGATCTTGCAACCGCCGGTGCAATCAGACAGTACGGGCAGAGCCGAGATTAGTCCGTTGGCCGAGCTCATCGCGGGTATCACAAGACGTAGCGGAGCGCGGGTGAGTGCTGAATCGAATCTCGACTCCGACTTGGGTTTGGGCTCGCTGGATCGCATGGAATTGCTGGGCGCCTTGGAAGATCGCTACCAGGTTGATCTCAGTGAAGCCGGTTTCGGTACCGCACACACGGTGGGGGATTTGGAGCGAATGTTGCGAGCTCAGGCGGCGGAAAGGCTCGTGTATCACTATCCGCGTTGGGCATTGCGCTGGCCGCTGACCTGGCTTCGATGTCTTGCACATTACCTGTTGATGAGGCCCGCCATTGTACTGCTGGGTTGGCCTCGAATCGAAGGGCGCGAGAATTTACGGGGATCGAGCGGGCCTGTTCTGGTGGTCTCAAATCATGTTGCTGGTGTAGACGTGGGATTCATACAGACCGCTCTGCCGGTACGTTTCCGGCATCGGCTGGTTACAGCTGCGGGCGGCGAGGCGCTCGAAGCCCTGCGCACGCCTGCGTCCGATAAAGGATTGCTCGGAAGAATTTACGACCGTATGCAATGGACTCTCGGAGTTTCGCTGCTCAATCTGTTTCCGCTACCACGTCAAGCCGGTTTTCGCCAAAGTTTTGCTTATGCCGGAGAGGCGGTGGATCGCGGCCACAGCGTGCTGGTTTTTCCCGAAGGGCGCCACACGGTGGATGGAAACATAAATCCGTTTCGCGCAGGAATTGGGCTGCTGACGAAGAATCTCGGCATTCCCGTTCTACCCATGCGGATCGATGGGCTGTGGGAAGTCAAACAAGCAGGCAGACGATTTGCCGCGCCTTGGAAAATTCGGGTGCGTATGGGCAGGCCTGTACGCTTCGAGCGGGATATCGATCCCCAGCAAATCGCGCGGCAGCTGCAGAGAGCGGTGGAAGAACTTTAGCAACTGAAGTCGCGAAGTAAGGTCCGTCATCTCCGACACCTCATCGTACTGCCGGAGATGGGGGGGTGCCATCTCCGAACGGCAAACCCGGAGCGCAAACCCGAACCCGATCAATCAATTACTCTTCGTCCAAACAGCGGAGATAATTCTTATGGATTCTCTCGCCCTGGAAAGGCTGGTCTGGTGGATGTCTGGACGAAAAAAACGTTGAAGTCCCTGCTGACGCCGGGAGGCTGGGTGCTGCTCGGCATGGCCATTGTCCTGCACAGCGGCGTCGTCAGCATCCCGTTGCCGGTCGTCACCTTCCTTTATTACGGGGCTTTCACAGCCGGACTTCTGCTCGCCTGGAGATTCCATTCCAGCCGCATCTTCTTCGCGCTGCTCGTGCTATTTCTTGCCCAGAGAGCACTCACGTTTTTTCTCGCCGGACAAGTTCCTGAAGCCGGGACGGGCCGCATGGCGCTTGAGAGCATCGGTCTGCTATTACCGGTAAATTTCATTCTTCTCTCGCTGGCGATGGAGCGAGGATTCAGCTGGTCCAGCATTACTGCTCCTGGTCTCCTGCTGTTTGTGGAATCCACGGTGGTTGCCGTCTTGTGTCGGCCCGGCCCGCAAGACCCGGTATCGGTTTCCTCTCATGCATTGCATCACGCAGTCACGACCGTTCCATTGCCGACATCTGCTTGGCTTGCATTTTCTGCGGCGATCATCGTCCTACTCGCGCGCTTCTTACTTTTTCGAAAACCCGCGGAAAGCGCGTTGCTCTGGTCTCTGGCGGCTGCCTTTCTGGCCTTGCACTTCGGAGGCGTGGGAAAGTTATCCCTTGCCTACTACGCAGCCGGCACCCTTATACTCGCGATCTCCATCGTCGAAACCTCGTACCTGCTGGCCTATCACGACGAGTTAACCGGTCTGCCTTCCCGGCGCGCCTTCAACGACACGCTGCAGCGCCTCGAAGCACCCTATTCCATCGCCATGGTCGACATTGATCACTTCAAGCGATTCAATGACACCTACGGACATGACACGGGCGACGAAGTGCTGCGGCTCGTGGCCGCCAGGCTGGCTCGGGTCACTGGTGGTGGACGGGCTTATCGTTGCGGCGGAGAAGAATTTGCTGTCGTGTTTCCCGGCAAGACGACGCCCGAGGTCCTCGACCACCTCGAGCATCTACGGACAATCATCGAACAGTGCACCTTTCGCACACGCATCGCCGACCGGCGCCAAATGTCTCGGGGAACCGACCGACGCAACCCGCCCAGTCGGGGACGGGCTCATACCGGTCACGCCATACGCCGGCTCGCTGCGGGCAGTAACTCCTCGCCTCTCTCTATCACCGTGAGCATTGGTGTTGCCACCTCTGCTCGGGCAATGCCGAACACCGATCAGGTAATTCGGGCTGCCGATAAAGCCTTGTACCGAGCCAAGTCGAATGGCCGGAACCGGGTTGAACCGGCGTCGGTCTCGCGCCGGCCGGCTCGCTCGAAAGCCGCCGACATCGCTTGAAACGAGGAGTACCGAAGAGGTTAAGCAGAAATCGAGTGACATCTCTGCAGCGGAAAAATACCGCGGAAGGAAATCAAATGCTAGATCGGTTCACGCCATCGGCTGAAACGTTTGGCCCGGACCATCAATTCAGGGCGGGATTTGCGATGGTCCGGGCCCGCACGTTTAGCAGCCACCACGGGCTGTGCGGTCAGCCCGCAGGGTTGGGTGGGGTTGCGCGTTTCCGTCCGCTGCCTCCGCACGCGGGGCACTTAACGCGGATAAATGCAATGCCTTCAGACTTACCGTTAATGTCCACCGGCTTCGCAACGTATCCAGTACCGCCGCAGTCTGGGCAGCTCTCCGGATCCATCGCTCCCCTCAGGTGGCTGGATTTTCAACGACCTTTCGCCGAAAGCCGCAACAAATTCGTTCACGTTACGAATTACGAACAAAACTCTGGCCAACCCCGCTAACCGGTATTGCTGAATCGGGCCAGCGCTCAGAGCAAAAACAGCCTAATACTTAGGATTGCCCAACCATGCGACGGCTGAGACCTTCGCACTTCTTAAAACAATCACGCATCAATAGTTTTGTGGAGCACGTGACCCGGACACGGGGAGGATGTAGCAGGTCTCGGCGGCGATGACGTAGCCGGCTATGAGCCGATGACGAATGTTATCGGAGCCCTGTCCTCGTTCGGCAGACAGCGAGTTTACTTCTTGGCCTGCGCCTTCTGCGGTTCAGCGTTGTAGGCCTTCCAGGCCTGGTCGATTACGTAGGCGTGGACAGCGTCGGCCTCTTTGGTAGTCATCTTGGCGTTGGGGAAGGCGAACTTTGGAGGATTGGCGAAGCCGGGCATTCCTTTGTCCCAGTGGGTGCCGGCGAGGACGATGGCGTACCACTGTTTGTGCACTTCGGGGGGGGCGTAGCGGAGATCGGGGACGGCGCCGTTGAGCACCCAGGCGCCACTGCCGTCGATGTCGGGGGAGTGGCAGCCGTCGCAGACGAATTTTCTGTAGATGTGCTTGCCTTCTTGAATGGTTTCGACGCTGGCGGTTTGTGACGGAGGCTTGGGCACGGGCGGAACGATGTCGGGCGGCGTGGGGAATGGCGTGGTGGCCCCGAGTTTGAAGGCGAGCAGACGGGCCGGACCGCGCTTGGATTCGGGCGTGGCCATGGTCCATGCGGGGGCGAAAAGGCGCGAGCCTGAGCCCCATCCAACGGGGGTGAGCACGTATTGCTCTGCGTTTACGGTGTAGGTGACGGGAACGGAGTCGATGGCAGATCCGGTTTTGATGGACCAGACTTTTGTACCGGTATCGGCGGTGTAGGCGGCGAATTCTCCGGTGCCCTGTCCCTGGAAAACCAAATTTCCGGCGGTGGAGAGCACGCCTCCATTGGTGGCGATGGGTTCTTCTACTGACCATCGAGTGGATTGCGAAACAGGGTCCCATGCGATCAGTCTGCCTTGGGAGCCTTTCATCCATTCGTTGCCGCCGTCGGGATCTGCTTGCATGGGGGATTGACGATCGGTTGCAGGAATGTAGATCAGGCCGCTGAGCGAGCTGTAGCTCATGGGCCACCAGTTGTGAACAGTCCACTGTTTGCCTCCGCCGGCAGAGGCGGGGACTTCGATGGCGCGTCCGGTGTGGAGATCGTAGGTGTTCGCCCAGGATAGTTTGACCAGCGGATTGGCGGAGAGAAGTTTGCCGGTCTTCGCATCGAGGATGTAGAAGAAGCCGTTTTTGGGGACGGTCATGGCGACGTGCCGTTTCTCGCCGTCGATGACGAGGTCGGCCATGACGATGTGATTGTTTTCGGTTTGCTGGCCAGGAGAGCTGGTTTGGAAGTGCCAGGCATATTCTCCCGTGTCGGCCTTGACGGCGATAATGCATCCGGCGAAGAGGCGGTCGCCGGAGGTTTTGATGTTTTCGAACTCGCCGTAGTCGACTCCCGCGCCGGCGGTGCCGAAGATGACCTGATCGGTGACGGGGTCGTAGGTGATGGCGGTCCAGACGTCGCCGCCGCCGATCCTCCAGGAATCTTTTCCTGACCAGGTCTTTGCGGCCATCTCGAGAGCTTTGCTTTCGACGGGCTTGGCGGGATCTCCGGGGACGGTCCAGAAGCGCCAGACTTCTTTGCCAGTGTCGGCATCGTAGGCGGCGAGGGCGCCGCGAACACCGTCGTCGGAGCCGTTGTAGCCCATCAGGATTTTTCCCTTGGCAACGTGCGGCGCGCCGGTGATCCCGGTTTGAGTGGGCTGACAGACGGTGGCCTGCCACGCTGGTTTGCCGGAAGCGGCGTCGATGGCGATGAGGCGGCAGTCTCCGGTGCCGATGTAAACTTTGCCATTCCACACCGCGACGCCCGCGTTGGTACGTGCGGAGTATGAGCCGTTGATGGCTTGATCGAGGCGTATTTTCGGATCGAACATCCAGAGAAGTTTTCCCGAGGCTGCGTCGACGGCGTAGACCTTCGACAGAGGAGCGCTCACGTAGGCGATTCCATCAACGATTATGGGCTCAGAGACGATGCCCATACCGCTGTCGATGTCGAGATACCAGGCCAAGCCTAGGCCGGAAACGTTCTTGGCGCTGATTTGCTTGAGCGGGCTGAAGTGCTGGGCGTCGAAGGTGCGTCCGTTGAGCAGCCAGTTGTTGCCTTCTGTGGCGTCGGAGGCCACTCGCGACTCGGTTACGTCACCTGCTTTGGCAGGGCTGTCGGCTGACGAGCGAAGGGCTAGGATAGCTGCAACAGCGAGACACATCGTGGGGACACATACGAACTGCCAATTTTTCATAACGCCGCACCCATGGGGAAGCTGAATTTTTCGCAAAATACAATTTCCTACACAAAGATTAGAGATAATGCACGGTCGAGCATTATACAGGCCAACTACCAGAGATAAATGACCCGAGGTCGCACTGGCGCAGGGATGGCGGTGGCGAAAAGCCAAGGTCTTTCTCCCGGATTGTAGTTTTTTTTACACATTTTTCACATTTCTGGTCTATTCTTCTCGGAACTTACACAATGAGTTCGCTCCCCTGTCGAGTTTGCGGACCAGACGTGGCCGTGTCGCCAAGAAAATCTGTGCCGAATGAGAATCGTTTTAAGATATGCAACACCCAGAACGTTGAAGTAGCCGCTATTTTCAACAGGAGGTTCCAGTGATGCGCAAATCTCTATACGTGTTCTCTCTAATCACGCTGATGTGCAGCGCTCTGTGGGTCACGCCACTCGACGCGCAGGAGCGTAGTGGTTGGATCACGGGCAGTGTGGCGGATGCAGCCGGTGGAATTTTGCCGGGCGCGCGCGTGGAATTGCAGCCGCAGGGAAGTTCGGCGGTGACGAATGGACAGGGGCAGTTCACGATCAGTGGTGTGGCTCCCGGACAGTACAAGCTCAGTGTCAACTATGTGGGCTTCGCCCCATTTTCGACGGACGTGACGGTGGCTGCGGGACAGACGGCGCGCGTGGATGCGGTACTCCAAGTTGGAGTGCAGAGCGAAGTGGTGACGGTTCGGGGCGACCGCCAGCGTGGCGAGGTCGAAGCCATCAACATTGAGCGGACCGCTGACAACATCATCCAGGTACTGCCGAACGAGGTCATCACCAGCTTACCGAATACGAATATCGCCGACGCCGTGGGGCGGCTGCCCAGTGTGTCCCTGGAGCGTGACGAAGGCGAGGGCAAGTACATCCAGATTCGCGGCACAGAGCCGCGGCTGAGCAATGTGACCGTCAACGGCATTCATCTGCCATCACCGGAAGGCGTGCGCAACGTGAAGCTCGACGCAATTCCTGCCGACCTGGTGGACATGGTGGAGATCAATAAAACGCTCTCCGCCAACCAGGATGCGGATGCCATTGGCGGATCGGTCAACCTTGTGACCAAGACACCGACGGACAAGCCCTATGTAACCGTGCTGGGCATGGGCGGTTACACGCCGATCAGTGGTGGGCGCAAGCAATACCAGTTTGCCGGGACGGCAGGCCAGCGCTTCGGAACCGACAAAAAGTTCGGACTGCTGTTTGGTGGAAGCTACGACTACAACGCTCGCGGGATAGACGACATCGAACCTGCGCCCGGGGTTTTCACTTTGCCTGATGGAAGCACTTTTTTAGGACCGAACACCGAGGATCTTCGCAATTACCACTACGACCGGACTCGTTACGGTTTTGACGGCGAGATTGACTACAAGCTCGCTGATATGTCGTCGGTGTACCTTCGTGGCCTTTTTTCAAAGTTCAAGGATTTTGGCGAGGACTGGATCTATTCGCCGGGAATCAACAATTTTGTTTCGGATCCAAACGCTTGCTCGCCCGGTGGAGGCCCCGTGACTACCTTCAACGGCCCCACCGGTTGCGGTAGCGTCAGCTTCACTGACGTTTACCGCAAGCCCGGACAGCAACTTTTTAGCGTCCAGGCGGGAGCACGGCATGCGGTGCGCAGTACTCTGATTGCCTATGAACTAGCTCTGTCGCAGGCTAATTACACAGGCGGATTCCCCAGGGCTGGATTCTTCCCAACCAGCACCAGCAACCTCAATAATATTGCCTTCGGGGTCGATGTCAAAGATCCCTTCGTTCCCAAGTTCCCAGTTCTCAACGGAGTGAATATCTACGATCCCGGCCAGTACGCGCTGGGCTACGCCAGCACCGAAAAGGACGGCATTTTTGAACGAGACGCGGTGGGAGATATTTCACTGAACAAACAGTACTCTGTCGGGTCGCACTCCAGCTCGATCGAAGTGGGCTTCAAAGGCTGGGACGCCCGGAAAACGCAGGTTTTCGACAGAGAGAACTTCACCACGAACAGCCAGCCCATGACCGGTTTTTTGGGCAACTTCAAGGACAACAACTACTACTTCGGGAACTTTATCTATGGCCCGGTTACAAATTTCGGTAAGGTTCTCGCGGCTTTGCAGCCAGGGGGCACAAGCCCAAACCTCATTTACAACCTCCAGAATGGCTTCGATATCAGCGAACGCATTTGGGCGGGTTACGCAATGAATACGATCAGTCTTGGAAACCTGAGGCTGCAGGCGGGGGTGCGCGTCGAGTCTACAGCGGATTCTCTCCGAGCCAACAATGTGGTTCTGGATGCTGATGGAAACCTCGCCTCGGTTTCGCCGTTGGCGACCGACCACAGCTACATCGATGCATTTCCCAGTGTGCAAGCGCAGTATCGATTCGGTTCCGATACAATTCTGCGCGCTGCCTACGGAATGGGAATTGCACGGCCTAATTTCGGCGACATTGCCCCATTCTTCATCGATGATCCAACCTCGAACCCTGAATTCTCCAAAGGCAATCCCGCCCTCAAGCCGACTCACGCGCAGAACTTTGACGTCCTGGTGGAGCGGTATCTGAAGCCGCTAGGCATCATTCAGGCGGGCTTTTTCTACAAGGCATTAACCGATCCAATCTATGGAGTAACGCTCAACCAAAACTCGCCCAACGCCACCAGCACATTAGTCAACGGCCCCAGCGCGCACATCACGGGTTTTGAGGCGGCGTGGCAACAGCGGCTGTCATTTTTGCCCGGCGGGCTCAATGGCATGGGAGTACGTGCCAATTACAGCTACACCTCTTCACGGGCGACTTTTCCCGCAGACTTCGGCCGCACTGACCACCCCACATTGGTTCGCACAGCGCCGAATAACTGGAACTTCGACGTGACGTATGACAAGAAAGGCGTGTCGGCGCGGATGGGGCTATCGCACAATGACGGCTATATTTGGTCCTATGGCGGCAGCAATGCCAAGGATCCAACCGGCGATACCTACCTCTATCCCCATACCCAGGTAGACGCGCAGGTGAGTTATTGGATTCCTCGCGGTCATGGCCTCCAGGCGATTGTCTCCATGCTCAACCTCAATAACGAAGTCTTTGGCTTCTATCTCGGGGCAGAACGATATCCTATCCAGCGCGAGTATTACAGCCGGACCATCTCCGCCGGCTTGCGCTGGACGCTGCCGACGGAGAGCAAGTAGGCAAGCCCACGAACCATCACTTACGATAGGTCGGATGGAAGTTAATTGCGGGATTCAGCCTAGTCAGGAACTTTAATGCGGGTGTGATGCGCTTCATTTGCCTGGTTTGTGGCCGGGACTATTTCGGCTTGCCTTGCCCAGGATGGCCAGGCTGCGTCGAAGGGGACTTCGGCGCTGCCAATCGCAGTTTCGGCTCGGGATCTTAGTTAGGATTGTGGCGCCGAAGAACGCTGCGTCGAACCAGCCGCCGGCGAAAGAGCTAACCAACAAGCAGGCTAATTCTTCCCCTCTGATGACGCGGTATTGGTCGGCGCAGGCGACATCGCTACTTGCGGCGAGTTGGCGGGAGCGGAAGCGACTGCCGAGTTAATCGGCAGAGTTCCGGGCACGGTGTTCGCAGTCGGAGACCTAGCATATCCCGATGGCTCGGATGAGCAGTTTGCTAACTGCTATGGTCCGACCTGGGCCGATTTAAAGAACGCACTCGTCCGGCTCCGGGGAACCACGAATATCACAGTGGCGGCGCCTCCGGATATGTGCGCTATTTCGGAGCGGCTGCGGGCGATCCGGCGAAGGGATACTAAAGCTGCGATTTGGGCGCGTGGCACATCGTCGTATTAAACAGCGAATGCAAGATGGTGGGGGGATGCGACGCAGCGTCGACGCAGTTGCAATGGTTGAGGCAGGATTTGGCGCAACATCCTGCAACGTGCACGCTGGCATACTTTCATAGGCCGCTGTTCAGTTCTGGTGCGGCGCATGGCAACGATCCGATGATGAAGCCCCTTTGGCAAGCTCTTTAATGACGCGGGAGCAGAGGTAGTGCGGCCATGATCACCATTACGAGCGGTTTGCGCCGCAGGATCCGGAAGGGCGTGCCGACGCTCGGCGCGGCATTCGCGAGTTTGTAGTGGGGACTGGCGGTAAGACTACGCACAGACTTTTGGCGGCACCACAACCCAACAGCGAAGCGCGAAACGCGGACACTTTTGGGGTTCTCAGACTGATTCTGCACGCGCACAGCTACGAGTGGAGTTTTCTTCCTGAAGCTGGAAAGGTTTACGGATTCAGGACATGGCACCTGCCACTGATCGGGGAGATAAGCGTCTAGTCAGGCTTTTTCGGCGTCAGGTCACAGGCCTTCCTCACTTCTGCGAGATCAAGCCCGGTGGGTGAAAACTCCGCGATGCGAGGGCCGTTGCGGGTTCTAAGTTCGACTTTAAAAACTTGGGCGCCGATCAGTTCGCGGGTCGTGCCTTTGTCCATCAAAAGAAAGTGACCGCGGATCCAGTTCCAGCCATGATGGCTGTGGCTGTTGTCGACGCGGACCAGAACCTCCATCTGGGGCTGTCCCCAGAAGCCCGGACGATTAGGCGGACCGAGCCTTACGCCCGGATTGAACTCGCTCTGGCGAAATTCGCCATTCTCGCACAACAGTTCGACCCGGGGCCTATAGTCGGGATCTTCGCGAAAGGAATTGTCGGCGAGGAGTTCGAAGCGGACTCTTTTCGCCGCGGTCATTTTGTCTTCGGATTTGAACTCCACCCATTTCCCGCCGGCGTTAATACCATCATTCTCATCTTCGTACGGGCTCAGGGCGCCACCTTGGGCAAGGGCAGAAACGGCAGCCAGGCAACCGATGATGCAGCAGACGAGAAATGCGGTTCCAGGAGACGGTTTGGATGCGGCAAAGAAGTGCGGTTTCAAGGCTCCTCCGAAAATTGATACGTCCACCATATTGAACCCGACAAGAGGCCGTAAAGTTGCTTGCAATGCTCCACGAAATAGCTCCACCCGGCGGGAACTACGGTCGGGATGGGCCCAATCTGCCCGGCCAGAAAATGCTATTTCGTATTAATTTTCAAGTCGATGTAAACCTGTGAGCGGTCATCGAACTGGCTGACTGACTTGACCTCGCTTTTGTGTCCCTCGTATTGGGCGTAGACCTCGTAATCCACGCTGGTGGTGAGGGCAGGAAAGCGATAGGTGCCGTCGGGGCCCACGATGTAGGTCTTCACGGCGCGAGTGCGATTGTTGGTCAGATAGACGACGCCATTGGGGAGGGGATTATCCTGACGGTCTAGAACTTTTCCGAGGAGCAGGCGACCGACTGGTTTGCTTTTTTGAGCCGAGGCTAATCCGGCGATCGCTCCTACGGCGAACAGCAAAGCACAAACCACTGCGGAGGCCTTCTTCCCGGAGAGTTTTCTGCTGGTGAGAATCTCGCAAGTCATAGTTTTCTTCCTCGCAGACGGAAGGCTTACGAAACCGTCTCAATTCGAAACGCAGCCAATCAATAGTCTACTTGGTTAGATGCAAGCCAATGTCGACCCGCTCGTCATTCTCAACATGGACGGGAATCTCACGAACCAGGTGCAAGGGCTTTCCGTCGGGAGATTTGAAGTCCTTAAGGTCGGCCCAGACCACATAATCCGCCTTGCCCGCGTGGACGCGCTGGGCGAACTCGCCGGTATGATTGGTATAAAGCTCCCACTTCGGCTTTTTGTCCTGAGCGCGGCGAATCTTGACCTTGACGCCGTAAATGGGATGATCGTCAGGACCCCAGACGGTGCCAAAGATGAGCGCGTACGGCTGGTCCGGCTTAAGTTGTGCGGGCGTCGCAGGGATGCCGATGGCAATCCGGGCAGGTGTGAGCAATGCCGGAATGAATAATACGATCAGGAGGAAAAAGCAGAGAGAAGAGAACCGGAGGGGGGACTTAGGAATAGTCACCGTCTTCGCTTTCGTCTTCATCATCATCGTCTTCCTCATAACCCTCGCCAACAGTTTTGAGCTCCAAGGGATTGGTGGTCACGATTTCGAAATCAGTTCCGCATTCGGTACAAGACACAACCTCACCCTCGTCGACTTCTTCTTCATCAATGTTGAGGTTATTTTCGCACTCTGGACAAAGGACCATAATTGCCTCCGCTCCTATTAAGCCCCCCTGATAATATTTAGATTCTCTCTCACCGGAGGTCAAGCGCCGGGGGACCGGATGCTCGATTCTTCCGGCAATCCGGAATCGATGGTTCTCTTATTAGTCTCGCACACGAAACCGAGGTCAGCGTAATGATTCATAAGTTGAAGCGGGGGTTGCTTGTTGCGTTCACAATCTGGGCCGCGGTCTCAGCGCAGGCACGGGGGAGCGCAAGCACCGGGAAGCGCGACGGTACGCCGGCGGATGGGCGGATCGCGGCCGCCCTGGGGCAGGTTTCCGCCGAGCGTATTCAGGCTGATATCGAAAAGCTGGTGAGTTTTCACACCAGAGTCACTCTGTCGGTCCAGGATCAGGCTTCGATTGCGATGGGGCGGGGGATCGGGGCGGCGCGGGAGTGGATCAAGTCCGAATTTGAGCGCTATTCAAGGGAGTGCGGCGGATGCCTGGAGGTTAAAGCCGATTCGTTCAGCCAGGCGCCGGGAGACCGCATCCCGAGGCCTACGGATATCACCAACGTTTACGCCGTGCTGAAGGGAAGGGACTCGGAAAACGCGAAGCGTATTGTGCTGGTCACAGGCCATTATGATTCGCGCAACAGCGACACTCTCGACATCGAGAAAGCTGCGCCCGGGGCCAATGATGATGCCAGCGGGACTGCCGTCAGTCTGGAATGCGCGCGGGTGCTCAGCAAGCTGAAGTTTCCGGCGACCATCATCTTTCTAACGGTGGCGGGAGAAGAGCAAGGGCTGAACGGCAGCCATCACTTCGCGAAGTCGGCGAAGGATCAGGGTTGGAACGTCGAGGCGGTGTTGAACAACGACATTGTGGGCGGTGACAAGAGTGCAGAACAGGACCGCAGGGTGGTGCGCCTATTTTCCGAGGGCTTGCCGGCGGCCGCCTCTGAGCGGGATATTCGGCGCATCCGCGGACTGGGCGGAGAGAACGATTCGGCGTCGCGTCAACTGGCGCGATATATCACGGAAGTGGGGCGCAGCTATGACGTCGGTGTGAAACCGGTGATGATATTTCGCTTGGACCGTTATTTGCGCGGCGGCGACCATTATTCATTCAACCAACAAGGATTCGCGGCGGTACGCTTTACCGAGTGGCGCGAGGATTTCCACCATCAGCATCAGGATGTGCGCAGCGAGAATGGCATTGAATATGGCGATCTGCCGAAGTTTGTCGATTTTGAATACGTAAGGCGCGTAGCGCGGCTGAATGCAGCGACACTGGCATCGCTGGCGTCGGCGCCGGCGCCGCCCGCGAATGTGCGCTTGCAGACAAAAGACTTGGAGAATGATTCCACGCTTACCTGGGACGCCTCCCCAGGTGGCTTGGCGAGGGAATACGAGGTCTTATGGCGGGCGACGACGAGCCCGGAATGGGAGCATGTCCAAAATGTTGGCCAGGCTACGCGCGCAACCTTGAAGATCTCGAAGGATAATGTGATGTTTGCGGTCCGAACGATCGACAAAGACGGGCACCGCAGTTTGCCAGTGGTACCGGTGCCGGAACCTTAGGACGGAGGATCCAGCGCCGCGAAGCTTGCGGCGCACAACCTGATAAAATGGACAGAGTTGTCGTCGGCGGGGTTTGAGGTTATTCCCTGCTGGCGACTAACCCCGACAGTAGCAACTAAATGTATCGCGGACGCACAATGTCGTTGAGCTTTCCGCCGTTCACGCGGTGGGTCAAACGGCTGATCATTATCTGTGCGGCTGTCTATTTCCTCCAAGTGGTGTTTGAAAGACTAGCGCCTCAAATAGAAGGGGCGTTGGAACTCTATCTTGGTTTGGTTCCTGCGGCGGTCGTGCACTATGGATTCATTTGGCAGCTCGTCACCTATTCTTTCCTCCACGGCGGCTTGACCCACCTGTTACTCAATATGCTGACGCTCTGGATGTTCGGATCTCAGGAGGAACAGGACTGGGGTTCGCGCAAGTTTCTCGAGTTCTATTTTTTCTGCGTGATTGGAGCGGCGCTGGTAACTGTGGGCGTCTCCTACACGGGCCTGCCCGGGCTCTCGCCCTTGAACCCAACCATTGGAGCTTCTGGTGGGATATACGGCCTGCTAATCGCCTTTGGAATGCTTTACGGCGACCGCGAGGTCCTCCTGTTTCCGATCCCCTTTTCGATCAAAGCGAAATACCTGGTGGGCATTATTATCTTTGTGGTCGTGGTCGCAACCTTCCAGCCGTCGCAGGGTGGAGTCGCCAACTTTGCTCATCTGGGCGGATTATTCTTCGGGTTCATTTACGTGAAATTTGTGCCGGACCGCGGGCTCCTGTTCGGCCTTTCGGAACGCTACTTCAGCACGCGCAACTGGTACTACCGTTGGAAGCGCAAGCAAGCGGCGAAGAAGTTTGAGGTCTACATGCGCCGGCATGACCGCAAGGTTGAGTTCGATGAGCACGGCAACTACATCCCCCCGGATGAGGCAGACTCGCACAAGACCAATGGCGGGTCGAAGTCGGGCTGGGTGAATTAGAACTGGCCGGCGGAGGCCGCGAGGTTCTTCGAGGCGCCGCGTGCTGCGTCGTGCCGCCCCCGAGACGTTGCCAGCAACCTCTCTACGGCAGGAAGTTTTGAAGTTCCGCCAATATCTTCTGGGGTAGGTCTGTCCGCCTTGATTTCCCTTTGAATCCTAAGTCGTGGCCTGTGCCTTCTACGGGTAGCAACTTAGTCTTGGCGGGGATCAGCTTTAGCGCTTGTTCGATTTCTTGCAGCGAGCCGAAGGGATCGCGCGTGCCCTGCACGAAGAGCGCGGGCGTTTGCAAATTGAAGAAGTGTTGCGTGCGCAGCTGTTCGGGTTTTCGCGGCGGGTGCAGCGGATAGGAAAGCAGCAGCAGCCCTGGGGCGAGATCGGGTTCGTCGGCACAGAGCATGCTGGATTGGCGTCCTCCGTAGGAATGGCCCCCGACGAACAGACGACCTAACACGATTGTTTTCAGCGCGGCGACGGCATTTTTCAGGCCTGCGCGATCACGCTTAGCGTCGCCCGGACCGGGTGGTCCGAAGGACCTCGCCTGGCGGTAAGGTAAGTCGCAGCGCAGTACTGTGAAGCCCGCATCCGCAAAGACCTGGGACAGCGCGGTCAGCAGCGGGGATTGGCAGTTCGATCCCGCGCCGTGCGTGACGACGAGACCATCGCCCGAGGGTTTCCCGGGACGGTGGAGAAATCCACGAACGGGTGGATCGGCACTGAGATCGGTGAATGTTTCCGGATTGGAGATGGTGGACATATCGGAGAAGGTTCAGCCCTCAGCCGGGAGAACGCGATTGCTGGCCAGTGCAGCAGTGGCGCCCCGAGCAGTCTTCGCCAGCCGAACATAGGCCAGGATCGCCAGCACGGTAAAGACAACCGCCTGCACCAGATGGATCCAGAACCAGGCATCCGCGCCATTTTCCGCGACCAGCCCGCGGCTCGCGTCACGCGGCCAGACCAAGGTGAAGAAGATCAGCAAGCCGAAGAAATGCACCGGGATATTCGGCACAATCGAATTGGCCAGGTGGGCCGTCGTGCCGAACATTACTCCTACGAGAAAATACACGAGAAGCTTCGGCCATAAGAATCCTTGCGTTGGGCCATGAACCAACGAAAACAAAATCGATGAGATGATGACGGCGGTGGGAGCGGGAAACTGCCTTTCGAGAATTACCTGGCAGTAGCCGCGGAACGCGGGTTCTTCCGTCAACGGGGCAGCCAGGGACGCCATCCCCATCATCAGCACCACGGTTCGCAAGGGATGGTTGGAGAAGTCCGGGACCGCATTTCCCGGCATTTTCACGAGTTGGGACAAAACGATCCAGTACCCAGCCAGGGCGACGAGGGAGAGGCCACCCGCGACTTGCGCCCAAGCCAATACCGAGCCCGGCACCGGGTTGGCCCGCAAACAGAAGCGCCGCGCCGCGGAGGTCCTGCGCGGCCACCACTTGCCGCCGAGATACCGCCACATCAGCCACAACAGAACCGCCATCACCGGGACCGACCACGGGATCCCCGGGGCGCTTGCGAGGTTAACGGTGGCCAGCGTCGCCCAGACGCCGGCGCCGAAAACGGTGATCGCGAAGCCCAAGAGGGCGGACCAAGCCAGCGCGCGCATTGGACTTGAGACCAGCTCCATATGGTTTGCCTCACAATCTCTGCTGATGCTCGAAAGCCCGGCTGACTCAAGTTCTCGGTCGAGCCCACGGTCCGATGCTAAAGCCGTGCTTCCTCCAACCTTTCGTGTACTTTCAGAACTTGGATTTCGTGGCCCAGTTTGGCCCACCAGCGATGCACTTTGGGATCTTCCTGAGCGTTGCGCAGGGCTTCCTCAGACTTCCAATAGCGCAGCAGCACGTATTGCTGATGGCTTGAGTCGCGGAAAAGGAAGTCGCGACTGTAGCCGGAGGTTTCAAGAACGGACTTGAGTTCGCGCAGCGTAGCGAGAGCTTCCTGCTCTTCGCCAGGCAAGAGCTCGAAGATGGCGATGGAGAGAATTTCCTGCGACATGGCTAAAGCCGAATCTTGCGTATCCGCGATAAAACGGGCTGCGGCGCAATACAGCTTGCATAATGAACGCGGCGGCCAAGGCTAAAGCCCCGCGTAATTCTATACTTTACGCGGCGCTGAAACGCCGTTCTTCCAGGGCACGGTTCAGGTTTGTGCGTCTTCCGCAGGCTGCAAAGTCGCTCTCCCCAAGACTGCAGGAGATCCGCAAGCCACGCCAGTTTAACGTTTTCGTGAAGGCGTGTGCGAAGATTTCTTGCGGCTTGGGGAAGTAACTGGTTGCGGTGTGGCCGGAGCGGCGGAAGCTTCCTCGGCAGTGACTGTGTGCAAGCGAAGGAAGTTCGTGGATCCCGAAGCTTGCCGAGTGCCAGCGACAACTCCCAACACGTCGCCGGACTTAAGCAGGCCGTGGCGCAGAAGGTCGCGTTCTGCCAGGTTGACCATCTGCTCGGCAGACAGCGCCTGGTGGCAGCGCATGGGCTGGACTCCCCAGAAAAGGTGGGTGCGGCGGGCCACGGACTCAACACGGGTAAACGCGTAAATGACCGCCGGAGGACGGTATTTGGAAATCATGCGCGCGGTGTTGCCGCTCTCGGTAAAGACGGCGATGGCGCCCATGGGAAGGTCTTCGGCAGCGTGGGCAATGGATTCGCAGATGGTTTCGGCGATGGAAAGACCACGACGGTCGCGGCGTCGGGGCTGCGTGAACTCGGCCATATTGCTTTCCGCTTCGATGACAATGCGTGACATGATGGCCACCGCCTCCCGCGGATAGCGGCCGCTGGCGGTTTCGGCGGATAACATCAGGGCGTCGGTTCCGTCGAAGACGGCGTTGGCTACGTCGCTGGCTTCGGCACGTGTGGGGCGTGGGTTCTCAATCATCGACTCGAGCATTTGCGTGGCCGTGATCACCGGTTTGCGCCAGGCGGCAGCACGGCGGATGACATGCTTCTGAATCACCGGAACTTTTTCCGGCGGAACTTCCACGCCCAGATCACCGCGCGCCACCATGACGCCGTCCGCGACTTCAAGGATTTCCTCGAGATGGTCAATGGCCTGCGGTTTTTCAAGCTTTGCGATCACAGGAACGTCGCTGGCGTGGCGCGTGATTATTTGTTTTCCCATTCGCACGTCTGATGCGGACCGCACGAACGAAAGTGCGACCACGTCTACTCCGTGTTTCAGCCCGAACTCGAGATCTTTGCGGTCTTTTTCGGTCAGCGCCGGGATAGAGAGTGCGGCACCGGGCAGGTTGATGCCCTGGTGTTCACCCAGAAGTCCGCCGTTTACAACCTCGCAGACTACGTCTTTGCCGCGAACGCTGCGGACCCGCAACTCTATCAGTCCGTCGGAAAGCAAGATTCGATCGCCGGGTTCAACTTCGTACGCCAAACCGGTGAAGGTGGTGGAAATGCGGGTCGCAGTGCCGGCGATGTCGCGCGGTGTGATCATCACGACCGACCCCGTTTTCATTAACACGGGCTCGTGACCCTCCAGGCGGCCGGTGCGGATCTTAGGGCCTTGCAGGTCCTGAAGTATGCAGATCGTGCGACTTTCTTTTTCTGCCGCGCGGCGTAGACGCTCGATATTGCGGGCATGGTCTTCGTGAGATCCGTGGGAAAAATTCAGGCGGGCGACGTCCATGCCGAGGCGCAGCAGGTCGCGCATGGTGGCCTCAGAGTGGCAGGCGGGGCCGATAGTGCAGATGATTTTGGCGCGGCGTCCCACGGAAGCGGGGTTGCGTGATGGGGTATCGGACGGCAACTGTGGCTTTGACTTGTTCAATAGCTTCCCAATCAAGGCTTGGAGTTTAAGATTGAAAGGACCGATTCCAACAACTTCGCGACCAGGGACGGATTACTCTTCAGATCTGAACATCGGCAACCTCCGCCCAATCTTGAACAGAATATGGACAACTAAAGATGCCCAGCAGGGCGAAAGCCCGCATTTTAACGGGCACCTTACGCGGCGCTGAAGCGCCGCTCCTCACCGGTATTGCCACAGTATTTGCCTGTTCCTGCCGCATTGCGGCCCCCGGCCAGTTGTTAGGGCGCCCCATCCTTGTGCGAGGACATTTGGAGCTCTCTGCCCAGCATGGCGCGAGGGAATAGCATGGCATTGAATTCCGCGCCCACCAGCACCACCAGAGAGATCATGTACATCCAGACGAGCAGAGCGATCGCCACTCCTAGCGAGCCGTAGATAATACTGTAATCGGCGTAGTGTTGGAGGTACCAGCCGAATAGGGCGGTTGACGTGAACCACAAAGCGGTGGCCAGTGTGGCGCCGGGAATTACGCTGTGCCAAGGTTGAGTGCGCGGGACCGCGTTGTGATAAATGAGCGCAATTACCGCAATGCTGGTGAGGGTCGCGATCACCCACCGGGTGGCCGTCCAGAGAAGCAGAATGTAAGCGCTGAACTCGTGCCCGATGTAGAACAGGATGCGGGTCTCGATACGGCTGCCAAAGGCCACGAGCAGGGTAGCGAACGTCATGGGAAGGCCGGCGAGAATGACCAGCGAGAATGCGATCAGCCGCTCCTTCACCAATCCCCAAGTTTTGGGAAGTTCGTAACAGCGGCGGAAGCCTTCCATCCAGGAGATCATTACGCCAGAAGCGGTCCAGAGGGTAAGCAGTGAGGTGAAGAAGAGCAAACCAACGGAACGCTGAGTCGCGCCTCGGAGATAGATCATGGCGGTGTTACTGCCCGCAGGCAGAATCCGCGACAGGGCGTAGGAAATTTCCTGCACATAAGGTTGGCCCTTGCTCGATGTGGCCAGGACCGAACCCAGAACCAGTAAGGTAGGAAAAAACGTAAGAATGGAAGAATAGGCGGAAGCTTTTGCAATGGCGAACGAGTCATGCTGAAAGGCACGCCAGAAAGCCAGCCGCAGAAGGCGCAGAAAACGCATCAGCGCTGACCCTAGAGTATGGCGGGAAGGCTCCGCCCGCAAAGAAGGAAGAGCGCCGGGTTCCTCAATGGGCAATCGCTTAGGGTTGGCGTGCATCGGCTATTGGATGGCAAAAAAGGTTTCGGGAGCGATGCGGTCCGCCCCCGATTCGCGCTTCTCCGGCCTATTCCGCGGCCAATTCCTCGGTCTCGCCCTCGTGCCGCATCATTTCGAGGGCCCGTTCGGCCTCTTCATATGCAGCGGAAACTTCAGCCTGCACCTTGGCCGCGGCCTCTTCCATTTCTGGCGAGAGGCGCACGTTGCGATAATACTCCATGCCGGTGCCGGCCGGGATCAGGCGTCCGACGATGACGTTCTCTTTGAGGCCGCGCAGGTGGTCAACCCTGCCGTTGATTGACGCCTCAGTCAGCACCCGCGTGGTCTCCTGGAACGACGCCGCCGAAATGAAGGAGTCAGTCGAGAGCGACGCTTTGGTGATTCCCAGCAGGAGCGGTCGTCCGGTGGCCGGCTTGCCGCCCTGCGAAATCACGCGCTCATTCTCTTCGTGGAACGCGAATTTATCGAGCTGTTCCTCCAGCAAGAATCGCGTGTCCCCGACATCCTCGACCTTCACCCAGCGCATCATCTGGCGGACAATCACCTCGATGTGTTTGTCGCTAATGTTGACGCCCTGGAGCCTATAGACTTCCTGGATTTCGTTCACCAGGTAAGACTGCAGCTCCTTTTCCCCAAGCACGGCGAGGATGTCGTGCGGGTTGAGCGGCCCATCCATGAGGGGTTCACCCGCCTTGACGCGCTCGCCCTCCTGCACGTTGATATGGACACCACGCGGCACTGAGTACTCTTTCTCCGTGCCGTTGTCGGCCACCACGTAGATCTTGCGCTGGCCCTTGGCAACTTCGCCGAATTTGACCGTACCATCGATTTCGCTGATGACTGCGGTCTCATGCGGCTTGCGAGCCTCGAACAACTCCACCACGCGCGGCAAACCACCGGTGATGTCTTTCGTTTTGGTGGTCTCGCGCGGGATCTTTGCCAACACGTCACCCGGCGACACCGCGTCGCCGTCCTGCACCATAAGGTGAGAACGTGAGGGCATAAGGTAGCGCTTGCTGCTCTTGCCCTTGATCACAATGGCCGGTTGGCGCTTCTCGTCGGGCGAATCGGCCACCACGTGTCTGGACAAACCGGTGACTTCGTCCACTTCTTCGTGAAGCGTCACGCCTTCCTGCAAGTCCTTGAACTGCACGGTGCCGCCGAACTCGGTGAGGATGGCGAAAGTGTATGGATCCCATTCGACCATCACCTGCCCGAGTTTTACGGCATCGCCGTCATTGACCTTAAGCTTGGCGCCGTACACCACTGAGTAGCGCTCACGTTCGCGGTTCTTTTCGTCGACTACCGCGATGGAACCTTGGCGGTTCATCACCACCAGATCGCCCGACTTGGACTTGACCGTCTGCAAGCCGATGAAACGCACGACACCGTTGTTCTTGGCATCGAGACGCGACTGTTCGGAAACTCGCGAAGCGGTACCGCCGATGTGGAAGGTACGCATCGTGAGCTGCGTTCCGGGCTCGCCGATGGACTGGGCCGCGATAACGCCAGTGGCCTCACCCAACTCGACCAGACGTCCCGACGCCAGGTTGCGGCCGTAGCACATGACGCAAACCCCGCGCTTGGACTCGCAGGTGAGCACGGAGCGGATCTTCACCCGCTCGATGCCCGCGGCCTGAATCGCCCCAGCGAGCTCCTCGGTGATCTCGTTGTTGATATCGACGATGACGTTGCCATCGTAGTCTTTAATCTTTTCGAGCGACACGCGGCCTACGATGCGGTCACGCAAGGGCTCGATAATTTCTCCCGCTTCGACGATGCCCTGCACGTAGATGCCATCCACGGTGCCGCAATCGTACTCGCTGATGATGACGTCCTGAGCCACGTCCACCAGGCGACGGGTGAGGTAGCCGGAGTCAGCCGTCTTAAGGGCCGTGTCCGCCAGACCTTTACGGGCGCCGTGGGTGGAGACGAAGTACTCGAGCACGGTCAACCCTTCGCGGAAGTTTGCCGTGATCGGCGATTCGATGATTTCGCCAGAAGGCTTGGCCATCAATCCGCGCATACCGGAGAGCTGGCGAATCTGCTGTTTCGATCCGCGCGCGCCGGAGTCGGCCATGACATAAATCGGATTGAGATCGCCTTCCTTGTCCCGCCGCTGCATCTCGCCGAACATCTCGTCGGCCACCTTTTCGGTGATGCCCGACCAGATTTCGATGACTTTGTTGTAACGTTCCCCGTTGGTGATGGCGCCATCCAGATATTGCTGTTGAACGGCAACCACCTGCTTTTCGGCCTCGCGGACCAGGGTCTTCTTGCTGTCCGGAATAACCATGTCATCGATGCCGATGGAGAGGCCGGCTTTAGTTGCAAAGCGGAAGCCCAGCTCCTTCACTTCGTCGAGCATCTTGACCGTGGTTTCAAGTCCGAAGCGCAAATAGCCGTAGTTGACCAAAGCGCCCACGCCCTTTTTCTTCAGCAGACCGTTGATGTAGGGCATGGCCTCGGGCAAATGGTCGTTCAGAATGGCGCGGCCTACGGTGGTGTTCAGGAAAGTGCGATCCACCTGAACCGGCTCGGTGTGGATGATGTCCTGATCATCATAGGCTGTGGTCAGGTCAATCAATTCGCCGCTGTAACGCAGGCGAATGGGGGTGAGGGTTTCAACGGCACCCGCCTCCAGCGCCATGAGCACTTCGTCGATGTTGGCGAAGGCGCGGCCTTCACCTTTCGCCCCGGGCTTGCCCTTGGTCAGGTAATACAACCCTAGGACCATGTCCTGGGTGGGCACGGTGATGGGCTGACCCGATGCCGGTGAAAGAATATTGTGCGACGCCAACATGAGTACGCTGGCTTCGACCTGCGCTTCCGGAGAAAGCGGAATGTGAACCGCCATCTGGTCGCCGTCGAAGTCGGCGTTGAATGCCGTGCAAACCAGCGGGTGGATTTTGATGGCCTTGCCTTCCACCAGTACCGGCTCGAAAGCTTGAATGCCGAGACGGTGTAGCGTCGGAGCGCGGTTCAGCAACACCGGATGGTCTTTGATGACCTCTTCCAGGATGTCCCACACGATGGGCTCCTGCTGCTCCACCATTTCTTTGGCCTGCTTGATGGTGGTGACATTGCCAGTTTGTTCGAGCCGGTGGTAGATAAACGGCTTGAACAACTCGAGCGCCATTTTCTTGGGCAATCCGCACTGGTGCAGCTTGAGTTCGGGACCAACCACGATCACGGAACGTCCGGAATAATCCACGCGCTTGCCCAGAAGGTTCTGGCGGAAACGTCCCTGCTTGCCCTTCAGGGTGTCGGAGAGCGATTTGAGCGGGCGGTTGTTGGCGCCACGCAGCACGCGGCCACGGCGACCGTTATCGAAGAGAGCGTCAACCGCCTCCTGCAGCATGCGCTTCTCATTGCGCACGATCACTTCTGGCGCGTGCAGGTCCATCAACTTCTTCAAACGGTTGTTGCGGTTGATTACGCGACGGTAGAGATCGTTGAGATCCGAAGTCGCGAAACGGCCGCCATCCAATGGAACCAGAGGACGGAGCTCAGGTGGTATGACCGGAATGACATCCAGGATCATCCAGTGAGGCTTGTTGCCGCTCTTGCGGAAGGCCTCGACAACCTTGAGGCGCTTAGCGTACTTGAGCCGCTTCTGCAGCGAGCTCTCGTTCTTCATCTTCTCGCGCAGCTCAACAGACAGGCCTTCGATGTCGATCCGCTTGAGAAGTTCCTTGATTGCTTCCGCACCCATCATGGCCTTGAATCCGGCCGGACGGTATTGCTGGTCGAGTTCGCGGAACTTGGCTTCGTCCTTGATAACTTCGCGATCTTTCACCGGAGCATCGCCGGGCTCGACTACGACGTAGGCTTCGAAGTAGAGGACCGACTCGAGGTCGCGCAAGGAAATGTCGAGCAGGTGTCCAATACGGCTGGGCAAGCCCTTGAAGAACCAAACATGCGAGCAGGGCGAAGCCAGCTCAATGTGACCCAGTCGCTCACGGCGCACTTTGGAGAGCGTAACCTCCACGCCGCATTTGTCGCAGATCACGCCGCGGTGCTTCATGCGCTTGTACTTGCCGCACAAGCACTCCCAGTCCGTGACCGGGCCGAAGATGCGGGCGCAGAACAAGCCGTCCCGCTCCGGCTTGAAGGTCCGGTAGTTGATGGTCTCAGGTTTGGTCACTTCCCCGTGCGACCAGCTACGGATTTTTTCCGGGGAAGCCAGACTGATGCGAATAGCATCGAAGTCCGCAATCACATTTGCCATTTCGAACGGGCTCGAACGAAACAAGGTGTTCCTCCGCTTCCTGCGGTCGTGCGCCACCGCGAGCGGCTCTCAAAATCAGTTCCTGGTCCCCGATTCTCAGTGCTCCGTAGAACCGGTTGAACTCTTGCCTTTCATGCGGCATCGAGAGCTCATGCCGCAGTGGCGGATGTTTCAAAAATCCATCAGTATTCTTCAGCAACAGCATCGCTGTATGAGACGTAGCAAGCTAGGACTCTCCAACCAGTGACCCTATTAATCGGCTGCTGCGCTGGCCGTGGGCTTCTTTTCGGTTGCCTTGATCAGTTCCACATCGAGGCAGAGCGACTGCAGCTCGCGGATCAGCACGTTGAACGATTCGGGCACGCCCGGCTCCATGGCAGCTTCGCCTTTGACGATGGCCTCGTAGATCTTGGTACGGCCGTATACGTCGTCGGACTTCGCCGTCAGTAGCTCCTGCAAGATGAATGCAGCGCCATAAGCCTCAAGCGCCCAGACTTCCATTTCTCCGAAGCGCTGTCCGCCGAACTGCGCCTTGCCTCCCAGCGGCTGCTGGGTGATAAGCGAGTACGGTCCAATGGAGCGGGCGTGAATCTTGTCGTCCACCAGGTGCGACAGCTTCAGCATGTAGATGTAGCCCACCGCAACCGGCTGTTCGAACTGATCGCCAGTCATGCCGTCATACAAAGTGGTCTTGCCCGAGGTCGGCAGGCCGGAGCGCTCCAGCAGCGCTTTGATCTCGCCTTCGCGAGATCCGTCAAACACCGGCGAACCCATGAAAACACCCTCCGTCAAAGTTGGAGCAACCACTTCCAGCTCTTCGTCGCTCATGTCGGCGATGATGTCGGCGAGCTTTGTGTCCTTGAACAGCACCTTCAACTCGCGCCGAATGGCTTCCGTACGAGTGTTCTCGGCAAGCAGTTGTTTGATCTTTTCGCCCAGAGCAAAGCCGGCCCAACCGAGGTGAGTTTCGAGAATCTGGCCCACGTTCATACGGCTGGGCACGCCGAGAGGATTGAGCACGATCTCTACCGGAGTTCCGTCCTCGAGGTACGGCATATCCTCTTCGGGCAGAATGCGGGCAATCACGCCTTTGTTTCCGTGACGGCCGGCCATCTTGTCGCCCACGCTCAGCTTGCGCTTCATGGCGATGTAGACCTTGACCAGCTTGATCACGCCTGGCGGAAGTTCGTCGCCCTTGGTAAGTTTCTCCTTCTTCTCGTTGACAATCTTCTTGAGCACGTCGATCTGACGCGAGGTCATTTCCTCGATCTCGTCGATCTGCTCGTTTACCCGCGGGTCTTTGTCGGCGTACTTGATACGCTTCAAGTTGCGGGTTGAGATGCGCTCAATAGCATCGCGATCGAGCACGGCACTTTTGGACAGCAAGCGCTTATTGGTGCGCTCGTCGTGTAGGTCGGCCTGCACTTCCTTGCCGCCCAGGATGTTTTCCAGACGCTTCAACCGTTCATCGGTGAGGATTCGAATCTCGTCCGAGAGGTTCTTCTCCAGTTTGGCGATTTGCGTGGCCTCGATGAACTTGGCACGCTCGTCTTTCTCCTGGCCCTTACGGGAGAAGATTTTCACGTCAACGATAATGCCTTCAATGCCCGGCGGGCAGTAGAGCGATGCGTCGCGCACGTCGCCGGCTTTTTCGCCGAAGATTGCGCGTAGCAGCTTCTCTTCCGGTGTCAACTGAGTTTCGCCCTTGGGCGTAACCTTGCCCACCAGGATGTCGCCCTGCTTGATGCTGGCGCCGATGCGGATCACGCCGGCTTCATCAAGGTTACGCAACATGGACTCGCTAACGTTGGGAATGTCGCGCGTGACCTCTTCTGGACCGAGCTTGGTGTCGCGGGCTTCGATCTCGTACTCCTCGATGTGCAGCGAGGTGTAGTAGTCGTCCTTCACCATCTTCTCGGAGACCAGAATCGCATCTTCGAAGTTGTAGCCGCGCCAGGGCATGAAGGCCACGAGCACATTGCGTCCCAGGGCCAACTCACCCAGGTCGGTGCAAGGGCCGTCGGCAATGACCTGTCCTTTGATCACGCGCTGTCCCTTGTGAACCACCGGCTTTTGGTTGATGCAGGTGTTCTGGTTGGAGCGCTTGAACTTGGTGAGCTGGTAGATATCGCTACCCACTTCACGCGATAGCTGCATGGGATGGTGTTCGCCTTCGACGCGCACGATGATGCGCTCGGAGTCGACCGAGTCCACGATGCCGTTGCGCCGGGCCAATACCACTGCGCCGGAATCGCGCGCCGTTACGCCTTCCATACCGGTGCCCACGATGGGAGCCTGTGCACGCAGCAAAGGCACGGACTGGCGTTGCATGTTCGCGCCCATCAATGCACGGTTGGCGTCGTCATGCTCGAGGAATGGAACCAAGGACGCTGCGACCGAAACCAGCTGTTTCGGGCTGACGTCGATGTAGTCCACTTCGTCGCGGTTCACCAGCACGAAGTTGCCGGCCTTACGCGCGTTGACCAGTTCGGCGGTGATGCGCCCCTTCTCGTCGAGGTTGACGTTGGCCTGCGCGATGGTGTGGCGATCCTCTTCCCATGCGGATAGATAGAACGAGAACGGCTCAATCTCGACTGGCTTCTTGCGACGTTCCCGCAGATCGACGTTGACCTTTTCAATTTCATGCTTCTCAAGGTGATCGCCCACCTTGTAGTCGCTGTCGCCGGTGTTGACCACGGTGACATAGTCAACCACGCGGCCGCTCTTGATCTTGCGGTAAGGCGACTCGATGAAGCCGTAGTCGTTGATACGCGCGTAGCAACTCAACGACGAGATCAGTCCGATGTTGGGACCTTCCGGGGTCTCAATCGGGCAGATACGTCCGTAGTGCGTGGGATGCACGTCGCGAACTTCGAATCCAGCACGTTCGCGCGACAGACCGCCCGGCCCAAGAGCCGAGAGACGCCGCTTGTGCGTGATCTCGGAGAGCGGGTTGGTCTGGTCCATGAACTGCGATAGCTGAGACGATCCGAAAAATTCGCGGATCGCAGCCATCACCGGCTTGGCATTGACCAGGTCGTGCGGCATAGCCGTCGACATCTCCTGGTACACGCTCATCTTTTCCTTGATGGCGCGTTCCATGCGGACCAGGCCGATGCGGAACTGGTTTTCCATCAGTTCGCCTACAGCGCGAACGCGGCGGTTACCGAGGTGATCGATGTCATCCACCGAGCCAATGTTCTTGCGCAGCTTCAGCAGGTACCCGATCGTGCCGTAGAAATCATCGGGATCGAGGGTACGCTTGTCGAGGCTGGTCGCGTCCTGGTTCTCGAACAGCTTGATGTTGAACTTCAAGCGGCCCACCCGCGAGAAATCATACTTCCGCGGATCGAAGAACATGCCGTGGAACAGGGCTGTGGCGGTGTCCAGCGTCGGTGGATCGCCGGGGCGCAGTTTGCGATAGATTTCGATTAAGGCTTCCTGCGGCGTCTTTACCGAGTCGCGCTTCAGGGTCTGGCTGATCACTGTGCCCACGTCGTCGCGCTCAGGGAAGAAGACGTTCATCTCGACCACGCCCGAGTCGAGGATCTTGGACACCTTGTCTGCGGTCAGCTCGCTATTGGCCTCCAGCAGAACTTCGCCAGTAGTGGTGTCGACTATATCGCCAGCTGCCCATGCTCCTTCGAGATCGGTCAGATCGACTTCAATTTCTGTGACCTTCGCCTTTTGGATGTCCTTCAGAATCTGGGCGTTGATCTTGCGCCCCGAGTGAGCGATTTCCTCGCCCGACTTGTTCTTGATACTGTGGGCCAGCTTCATGCCCAGCAGGTTGGTTGGCTTCTCGCTGGCCGGGTCAAGCGTCCAGAATAGCCTCTTGTCGCGGACAACCAGGCGATCAACGGTGTAGAACGTGCGGAGAATGTCTTCGCTGGAACGCAGGCCAAGCGCGCGGAGGAAGATCGTCCCCAGAAATTTGCGCTTGCGATCGATGCGGACGTAGAGAACGTTCTTCTGGTCGTACTCGAATTCGACCCACGAACCGCGGTACGGAATGATCTTGCCCAGGAAGTAGGTGCGGTTGTTGGCGGTCTCGAAGAATACGCCCGGAGAACGGTGCAACTGGCTTACAATGACGCGCTCGGTTCCGTTGATGATGAAGGTGCCGTTCTGCGTCATCAGCGGAACGTCACCGAAGAAAACTTCCTGTTCTTTAATGTCGCGGATGGAACGGTTGCCAGTCTCCGCGTCCTTATCGAAGATGGTCAGCCGCATGGTGACCTTAAGCGGCGCGGAGTAGGTCATGCCGCGCTCTTCGCACTCGGCCACGTCATACTTCAATTGCAGTCCGACTGGGTCACCGCACTTATTGCAGAAGTCTGGAGTGTTGGCGTTGTAGGTTCCGCACTTCGAGCACAGCACTTCCCCCGGATGAAACGGGTCGGTGATAACGGTGTTGCCGCAATTCTTACAAGTGGTGCGCAGGTGATGCAGTCCCTTGAGGTGGCCGCACTTGCACTCCCAGTTACCAATGGCGTAATCCACAAACTCAAGTTGTGATACGTTGCGGAAGTCGGTGATCGGAAATACCGACTGAAACACCGCCTGCAAGCCGCCGTCTTCGCGCTCGCTGGGCAGCTTGTCCATTTGGAGGAAGCGGTCGTAGGAACGCTTCTGCACCTCAATCAGATTCGGGATCTGAATGGTGGCCGGAATTTTTGAAAAATCAAAACGTTTGCGGAAGGTATTGTTCTTCATCGTCAAGAAACTCCCAATCTCTCGCGCAGCGAGGGCCGCGCCAAACTTGCGGAATGTATGGCGCTTGTCGCGCCGCGGCAGTTACCCGTTCGTGGAACTCGTTAACGCAGAACCTAAAAAGACGACGGGGCGCCTGCGGGGACAGGTGTTCCCGCAGACGCCGTGCAAGGCGTTTCGTCCTTCTTGATTTGAATTCTTTCGCGCCAGTTTTTCTTCGGCCTGTTTCCGTCCCGCCTGCCTGCGGGACAGCGCCCAAAACTTGCCTCGAAGCTTACGCTCGCCTGCCAGTTCGGAATGCAGGATCGCGTCCGGATTGTGCAGCCAGAGGAAGCGACGTTATATAGATGCTAACATCGCCGCCCCGGCTTCACAACTTAAAACTTGAATATTTTCTGAGACTTGCACAGGATCTGGTGCGACTCCGCGCCACGACGGCACGGTGCTGCCAGAGCTTCGGGTACAACCCTCAGGATGACGCCAGCGGCACTCCCACTTCGCTCACGCCCCGCAGACCCTTCGACTCGGGCCTTCGTGGCCTCGTTCAGGATAGCGGCGCGCGGCTCAGACGGCGCGCCAACGCCGCTACTTCACTTCAACAGTGGCGCCGGCATCCGTGAACTTCTTCTTAATGGTCTCCGCTTCCTCCTTGGAAACGCCCTCTTTGACGCTCTTGGGCGCTCCGTCCACCAGTTCCTTGGCTTCTTTCAAGCCCAGGCTGGTGACTTCGCGGACGGCCTTGATCACGTTGATCTTGTT